>Ga0134100_1000116_pt1 | contig 94416 bp, 80 predicted proteins | sample 11_taG_2_FD_94444 | JGI IMG/M metagenome (GOLD analysis project Ga0134100, IMG submission 94444) | Switchgrass degrading microbial communities from high solid loading bioreactors in New Hampshire, USA - 11_42_5_180_A3 metaG | ecosystem: Engineered > Bioreactor > Semi-continuous > Anaerobic >...
AGGTAGGCTATGAAGTGTCCATATTGCTCCCATCTTGAGGACAGGGTAATTGACTCCCGTCCTACGGATGAAGGTGCCACAATACGCAGAAGAAGAGAATGTTTGTCCTGCCAGAAGCGGTTTACGACGTATGAAAAGGTTGAATATATGCCTTTGATTGTTATTAAAAAGGACAAGTCCCGCCAGCCGTATAACAGGGAAAAGCTTTTAAACGGTGTATTGCGGGCATGTGAAAAGCGGCCGATTTCGATACATCAAATAGAGGAATTGATTGACAATGTTGAATCGAGGATTCATAACACCCTTGAAAGAGAGGTCACCAGCACCGTTATTGGTGAGTTGGTCATGGAGGAATTAAGAAAACTTGATGAAGTTGCCTACGTCCGTTTTGCTTCGGTTTATCGTCAGTTTAAGGATATTAATACTTTTATGGCTGAACTGAAAAAAATACTTGAGGAAAAATAAGTGGAGGTAATCCATCTTGGAAATTTTTAATGTATCCAAGCTGAATAAAATCATTAAGGATACTATCAGCATGATAGACAAGAGCCGGGAAGCAATATACGATATCGCGGAGGGCGCAAGAAATGAATGTGAACGCCTAAAAAGAGACCTCGAAGACCTGAAGAATGATGTTGAAAAAATCATCAGAAAAACCGATGAACTGGAGATTGCTTTAAAATCAAGCCGTGTAAAGCTTGCTATGGTCAGCAGGAATTTTGAGAAATTTTCTCAGGATGATATACGCACTGCTTATGAAATAGCCGATAAAATCAGAGTAGAACTGGCAGTTAACAGGGAAAGGGAAAGATTTGCCATTATCCGTCGGAATGAACTTGAACGTCGTCTGCTGGAGGCTTCAAAAACCGTTAACAAGGCTGAGCAGTTAATTAACCAGGTTGGTACGGTAATGGAGTATCTGTCGGGCGATTTAAACAGTTTAAATGTGCAGCTTGAGGATGTGGAAAAAAGAAAGTACCTTGCCATACGTGTTATAAAGGCCCAGGAAGAGGAAAGAAGCAGGGTTGCCAGGGAGATTCATGACGGACCGGCACAGACACTGTCAAATATAGCCCTCAAGGCTGAAATATGTGAAAAATTAATTGATACCGATTTAAACAAGGCAAAGGAAGAACTGAAAAATTTAAAGAAAATAGTGCGGGAGTCACTTGTAGACGTAAGAAGGATTATGTATGCCTTAAGGCCGATGTCGCTTGAAGATATAGGACTTATACCTACTCTTGAAAAATATGTGGATAAATTCTCATCGGAAACCGGAATTGCCATAAGTTTTCAAAAAAGAGGTGCGGAGAAGGAAATAAGTGATGAAAATTTAACACTGACGATATTCAGAGTTGTCCAGGAAGCTTTAAATAATGTACGCAAGCATTCGGGAGCCAAAAATGCATCTGTACGTATTGAATTTACACCTGTAAACGTAGTGCTGACAATTACAGACAAAGGTAAGGGATTCGATATAGAAAATATGAAAGTTGATAAGGATGACAATATGGGAGGATTCGGTCTTTTTAGTATTAAAGAGCGGGTTGAGCTGCTTGATGGGACTATGAAAATAAAATCCAATACAGGAAAGGGCACAACCATTAGTGTTATACTTCCATATGCATAGGTTGAAAGGGGTTTGGTTGATGGAAAAGATTCGTGTGATGCTGGTAGAAGATCATTCAATGGTTCGTCAGGGACTAAAACAACTAATCGAGCTTGAAAATGACATCAAGGTGGTGGCTGAAGCTGCTGATGGTACCCAGGCTGCAGATTACTATCAGACAGAAAAACCAGACATAGTGCTGATGGACATCAATATGCCTAAAAAGAACGGGTTGCAGGCCTTGGAACTGATTAAACAGAAGGATTCCAATGCCAAAATTATCATGCTGACAATTCACCAGGACAGGGAATATCTGTTTCAGTCGCTTCAGCTTGGTGCAAGCGGGTATGTACTGAAAGATGCGGACGGATATGTACTTATTGAGGCCATAAGAAAGGTATATGAAGGTGAGACGTATATTCAACCCACCATGGCAAAAGATCTGGTACTGGAATTCAAAAAATACCTGCAAAACGGAAGAACTGCTTCAAAGAAAAACAACATCCTGAGTGACAGGGAACTTGAGGTTTTAAGGCTTATAGCAAAGGGACTTTTGAATAAAGAGATAGCAAAAACACTTTATATCAGTGAGAAAACGGTAAAAAATCATATTTCAAACATTTTCAAGAAGCTTAAGGTTTCGGATAGAACTCAGGCAGCGGTTTATGCATTAAAACACAATATAATCTGATTCGGAACCTATTATGTAGGTTCTTTTTTTTATATTAAGGGTATAATGGCGAAAATCCAGATTGAGCAGTTTAACTTAAAAGCAACGGTTATAATTTCCTTGCTCACGAAAGAACTTTCAATTTCGATACAAAAAATTATATACAATCCCGGTTTAATGCATCATTTATCCAATATTCCCAGTAATAAAGAGCCCCTGGAACGTAATATGCTATAATTCCGGTATTTTTTTATAAAAGAAAATACCTTCAGGAGTTTCTATCGCAATTGTATCTTGATCCTTCAGATCAACTTTATTATCAAATAAAAAGCTTTATTGTTGTTTCATTGTATTATTAACCAAGTTAAAAACCAAAATGTTACGTCGAATTGTCACGTTATTTTTCTGAGGTTATACCCTAACAGAGATAGCAAATCACAACAAAGTTTCAAGGCAGGCAGTTAACCAGATGAAAAACTGAGCGGCATCTGCGGATGGCTTTGTTGAAATTAGGACCGAATTTTAGGCAGGTTCATTTTTTTATCTTTACTGCATGGCTCTTTTACGGTAAAATAGTGTAAAAATTTTTTCAAGACAGGGAGAAATCTTTATGAGAGTAGAGATTATGGATACAACATTGAGGGATGGAGAACAAACCCCTGGTGTGTCTTTTACTCATACCGAGAAATATAATATTGCAAGAATGCTTCTGGAAGAAGTAAAGGTTGACAGGGTGGAGGTGGCGTCTGCCAGGGTTTCCAAAGGTGAAATGGAAGCTGTTAAGCTGATATCAAACTGGTGTGCTCAAAAGGGTTACCTTGACCGGATTGAAGTGCTCGGGTTTGTGGATGGTACCGCTTCGGTGGACTGGATTTACGAATCGGGAGCAAGGGTATTGAACCTTTTATGCAAGGGATCTGTAAAACATGTTCAGTATCAGCTGAAAAAAACACCCGAACAGCATATACAGGATATTATTAATGTGATACACTATGCCCGTTCAAAAGGAATACGGGTTAACGTATATCTTGAAATCTGGTCCGAAGGTATTGTTGAGTCTCCCGAGTATGTCTTTCAACTGATTGATGCATTGAAAGAACACGAAATTGATAGATTCATGCTTCCCGATACACTTGGCGTGCTGCATCCCGAACAAACATATCAGCTGGTTAAGGTAATGGTGGACAGATATCCCGGCCTGAGGTTTGATTTTCATGCACATAATGATTATGATCTTGCGGTTGCAAATACTTTTATGGCAGTAAAGGCAGGGGCTGTAGGAGTTCATACTACGGTGAACGGTTTGGGAGAAAGAACAGGTAATGCACCCCTGTCAAGTGTTGTCGGTGTACTGAATGACTTCTGCGAAGGCATTCAGTTAAGCATCGACGAAACAAAGCTGGGCAAAATAAGCAAGATTGTGGAAGCCTTTTCGGGTATTAGGATACCGGGAAACAAACCCATTGTTGGTGAGAACTGTTTTACGCAAACAAGCGGTGTCCACGCCGATGGCGACAATAAAGCCAATCTCTATTGCAACAATCTGATTCCCGAACGGTTTGGAAGGCACAGAAAATATGCTTTGGGCAAGGCTTCAGGCAAGGCAAGCATTCAAAAGAACCTGGAGGAACTCGGCATAGAACTGGATAAGGAATCGATACGGAAAATTACCGACAGGATAGTGGAGCTGGGTGACAAGAAAGAGAATATAACCACCGATGATCTTCCGTATATTATTTCCGACGTTTTAAGAACCAAGCATAATGATGATAAGATAAAATTGCTGAATTACTACATATGCCACGCCAGGAATCTGAAACCCGTTTCAACCGTAAGCTTAAGGATAAACGGGGAGGTATATGAAGAGACTTCAAACGGCGACGGTCAATATGATGCTTTCATGAAAGCAATCACTAAAATTTATGAAAAGGTTAACAAACCCATGCCCCAATTGGTGGATTATATAGTAACCATACCTCCCGGAGGAAAGACCAATGCGCTTGTTGAAACATCGATTACATGGTATCTCGGGCGCGAATTCAAAACAAGGGGGCTGGATTCCGACCAGACAGCATCGGCAATAAAAGCCACAATGAAGGCATTGAACCTGATCGAGGAAATGAATTTGCAAAATAATATCTGAACATAGCAAAAAGCTTCCGGTTTATACCGGAAGCTTTTTTGGTGGTCACTACTGGAATCGAACCAGCGACCCCCACGATGTCAACGTGGTACTCTAACCAGCTGAGCTAAGTGACCGTGAAATCTTTAATCATTCACCGGGGTATCACCCGTGCGTAGATAATTATACACAAAAACATTTAAATTATCAATAGGGATAGTCCTGTTTTTATTTATTAACACCCATCATAAACGGTTATTGTTCAGAGGTTCATATAACAATAACTCCAAATCGTTTGTTTCAGTATAACATTCATGTTCGCTGAGAAAACTAACTGAAGACTGTAGTTCAGGGAGGGTGTCTCTTGAAGGGAATAGCTTCTTATCTTAAATCAATTTTGCTGTTTAAACCCGAAGAACCAAAAAATCCTTTTGTTCTTGATGATTTTTCGAATCAGAATGATAAAAATACCGGAGACAAAAATACCGATGTTTCATTAATGGATGATGATACAGAAAAAGATGAAAGGGATGCGGAAAGCAAAAAAAATGAGAGAAGAAAAAAGATAATAAAACCTGTTTCAGTTAAAAGTGATATGGAACGGGAAGATGAAAATGAAGGTAAAGAAGACCGGGAAGAGACAGAAAATGGAAAAGAAGAAAAAATAAGCAGTTCTTTAAGCATATGTCTTGAAGTGATAAAAAAGAGGTACAGTGCTGACATAAATGCTGATTTCAAAATACGTGAATTCAAGGTTCGGGTAAAAGACAAGGTATATAAGGCTTTCGTTTGTTTTTTTGATGGTTTGGTTGAGTCGTCCATTATTAATAACAATATTCTGCTTCCATTAATGACTTTGTCGGTCATGCCAATGGACACCGAGGACCAGTCTGTGCGGGATGTCATTTTTGAGCATTTGATTCCGCAAAACCAGATTACAGAGTGTAAATCATACCAGGAAGTTGTTGATGAAATAAATTTCGGCGGCATAGGCATATTCATTGACAGTCTCGATGTGGCCTTTGCCGCAGATGTTAAGGGATGGGAACACAGAAATGTTGAACAGCCCACATCAGAACTGAACATACGCGGACCAAGAGAGTCTTTTATTGAGATAAGCAGGGCAAACTCGGCCCTTCTCAGAAAAATACTTAAGGACGAGAATTTAATTGTTGAAGATGTATTGGTTGGTGAAAGAAGCAAAACCCCCTGCAGTATTGTCTATATAAAAAACATAGCAAATGCCAGGCTTGTGGATGAAGTACGGAAAAGACTTAAAAGCATAAAGATAGCCTATTTGCGTGATTCGGGTGAACTTGAGCAATTTCTGGAAGACAGTACATTTCTTCCTGCACCGCAAATGCTCCTGACCGAACGGCCAGACAGGGTGGCAGCTTACTTGGGCGAAGGCCGTGTTGCGATAATAGTCCATGGCAGCCCTCATGTAATTGTGGTACCAATCACCTTTTTCAACCTTATTCATTCGCCCGAAGACTATTATTTGAGGTATCCATATTCCACGTTGCTTCGATTTATAAGAATTATGGGTATTTTAATCACACTCTTCCTGCCGGCTGTTTATCTGGCAATAACCAACTACCACCAGGAGATGCTTCCCACAGACTTGCTCCTGGCAATTGCATCATCGAGGGAAAAGGTTCCTTTCCCGACAATAGTAAGCATTATTATCATGGAGGTAGCATTTGAACTTATCCGTGAAGCCGGAATACGGATACCCGGTCCAATTGGTCCAACCCTAAGCATTGTTGGCGGACTGATTTTAGGCCAGGCTGCTGTTTCGGCTAATCTTGTAAGCCCCTTTCTGATTGTAATTGTAGCCGTAACAGGAATTGGTTCTTTTGCGGTTCCTGACTTCTCTCTGGGATATTCTTTCCGTGCACTGCGGTTTATTTATATTCTACTGGCCGGGTTTTCTGGCCTTCTGGGGATAAGCCTTGGTATTTTCATACATTTTCTTTTTCTGATTAATGCAAAATCCTTTGGTGTTCCTTTCCTTGCACCGATTGCGCCAAAAACAACAGGAAAAAGAACCAATACAATATTCAGGGCACCGCTTTGGAAAGAAGAAGACAGGCCTGATTTTATAAATCCAAAGAATGTCAAGCAGCAGCCTTTTATCAGCAGGAAATGGGTAAAATCGGAGAAAGGAGTAAGGGTGGATGGATCAGAAGACGAAAATAGGTAATTTCGAGGCAGCATGCATTTTGTTGAATCTGCTTTCCACCAAAATAATTCTTGACTTCCCGCGGACTGTTTCCGAGGACGCGGGAAATGCCGCATGGCTGATGATTTTGCTGGATTCGGTGGTTGTATATATATTGTTTCTGATAATGACCAGGCTGTATAAAAAATTCGTCAGCAACGACCTTTTGGATGTAAGCGAAACAGCTTTCGGCGAAATTGGAAGAATAATTACAGGCCTTATATATCTTGTTCAATTTGTATTCATAACCTATGTTATACTCAGGCAGTTTGCAGAAGATATAAAAGTCATAAGCCTTACGTCAACTCCTGTCAGTATAGTTATCCTGCTTTTTTCGGCAGGAATGACAGTGGGAGCTTACCTGGGGCTTGAAGCAATAAGCAGGCTTCATGTTCTGGCAATACCGCTTATGGCTGCGGCTTTCCTGATGATACTTTTATTTAATGTCTCAAGATATGATGCAAGCAGGCTGGCACCGTGGCTGGGACTGGGGATTGAAGCAATACTGGAAAAAGGTTTAATAAATCTTTCTTATTTTTCCGAACTGGTTGCACTGTTTTTTTTAACGCCCTTCCTGAAAAAGGAAAAGAGTTATGGAGAGGTAGGCCGGTATGGAATATTTTTTTCGGGCCTTTTCCTGGTTTTGTCGGTTTTTTGTTATACCATGGCATATCCATATCCTACGTCAACCGAGTTTTTCCTTCCTGTGTACCAGATGGCAAGAACAATTAAAATAGGCAGGTTTTTTACGCGGGTGGAAGCGGCATTTATTTTGATATGGGCATCCTGTGCCTTTTTGTATCTTAGCTCAAGCTTGTATTTCATAACATATATATTTCAGCGGACATTTAACCTTAAATACCGTAAACCTCTAATAGTGCCGTTTATTATTCTTATTTTTACATTAAGCCTTTTGCCTGAAAACCTGTACTCTACACTTCAGGCAGAGATGCAGATATATCGGATTTTTTCCTGGATGGTTACACTGATCTTTCCGATAATTTTGCTTGCAGTCGCATCAGCCAGGAAAAGATTAGGGAAAAGGAAGGAGGAAGCCGGTCTGCGCCATGATTAACCATATGAAAAAAACCCTTGTTTTAATAATAATATCCATGATTTTTTTAAGTGGCTGCTTTGATGCCTTTGAACCGGATGACATGACTTTTGTTGTAGCCCTGGGATTGGATAATGGAACAGACGGAAACCTGGTTATAACACTGCTGCTGGCAGTTCCTATTGCGGTTGGTGTAGGCCCTGAACCCGGAGAGATTGACAACGCAACCAATGTTATAACAGTTGCAGCGCCTACAATACTTGGAGGCATAAATGTTATAAATTCACTTATAAGCAAACGGGTTAATTTTGCTCATGCAAAGCTTATTGTTATATCAAAGGAGCTTGCAGAACAGGGTATAGAAAGATTTATAAACACATTTACAAGGTACAGGGAGTTCAGACCTGATACTTATATAGGTATAACATTGGGGAGTGCTGAAGAATTCCTGAAGTCAAGCAAGCCGGTTCTTGAATTCAATCCGTCAAAGCATTTTGAACTGGTAATGGAATCTTATAAGTATACAGGTTTTTCAAACGGCAGTACAATTGAAGAGTTCTATTCCAGAATGGAAAGTACATGCGAGGAGGCAGTGGCTATCCTGTTGGATGTCTCACAGATCCAGGAAAGCAAAGAATTTACTGAATTATTCCAAAAAATAAAAAATGAAGGGAATGAAATCCTGGAAGGGGATTATAACGCGGAAACCATACCCGTTGTTTACGAGAATAAAGTCAGGCAAATGGGTTCGGCGGTTTTTAAGTCAGATAAAATGGTGGGGGAACTTACAGGTCTTGAAACCTTTTATTATCTTATGGTTTCGGGAAAACTGGGTGAGATGTACTACACATTGCCTGATCCTGGCAGCGAAAGCGAAAGTACTGACCGAAACAGGGATTATGTTTCATTAAGACTGGCTGAGGCAAGAAAGCCGCAAATTAAAGTAAAGATAAAGGAAAACAAGCCGGTTATAAATGTAAAAGTTTCGCTGGAAGGAGATATCCTTGCAATAACAGGCAAGAACGATTATTCAACGGGTGATGGTTTAAATGAACTGGAAAACTATGCATCAGAATACATCAGGGAACGAGTGGTTTCATTTCTTGAAAAAACGCGGGACGAGTTCAAAAGCGATATCTGTTCAATCGGTAAATATGTAAAAAAAACATTTATACTTTGGGAGGACTGGGTTAATTTCAACTGGACAGAAAAATATGAAAAGGCTGATTTCAATGTGGACGTAAATGTGAAAATCAGGCGTCCGGGTATTATGGTTAAGCAGGTGCCCGGAATTAAAACGAAAGGGGATTAATAGTTGAATACATTAATTGTGATATTAATATTAATAATACTTATATGGGCATGCATTTATACGATGAGTTATGCCATATGGACTATGAAAGCCAATAAAAAAGGGGGAATTGCACTTATTATATTATCTATAATATGCCTGGCATTCCCCTTGTACCTCTTATGGCTGAGAAAATAGTCAGCAGTATTCGGTCTGTGCATAACCCTGAATGGGAGGAAAATGGTTTTTCAAAAGGAAATTGTACCTGCCTTTTATGTATTCAAATACCTTGTTTGCAATAACAATATGACCGTCTTTGTTCGGATGAATTCCATCGATGCATAAAAGCGTGGAAAAATCGGGGAATCTAAGAAAAGCTTCACGTATATCAATGCAAATGGTTTTAGTTTCTTCTGCTATTTTTTGAATAACGGAATTATAGCGTTCCTGCCACCAGTATATTTTGGTAACGCTCCCCAACCATTTGAGGATGTTTTCCTTTGCAACAGGATTGTTTTTGCTGATCCAGTTAAAATACCTGTCTGCATTCAAAGGAGGAAGATTCATCAATACCGGAATGCTTTTATTTGTTCTTACAAGATCTATCGCTTCAAGAAGGGTTTTTTCAAATGTCTGAAAATCGGTTCTTGGCATATGGACAGCATCAGGGTTTTCTGCTATTTCAACCCAGTTGAAATCACAGTCGTTTCCACCATATTCAATAAGCACTATATCGGGCTTGTCATTGAAAATGCTGCTCTTTAGCTTTTGAATCCCTTTGATAAGCGTGCTTCCAAAACGGGAAGCATTGTGCACAATACCATTCAGTTTGTCGCGAAGAAGCTCAACATAATTTTCTTCCAGAATGGTATATTTCTTTTTAACTTCATCATACACAACTCCCTTTGATATGGAGTCTCCCGATACAACTATTTTAACAGGTTCATGCCCCAGCAATATTGACATCCGACGCACCTCTTGCAAACAATTTAGCTTAAAATAACCGTTTACCTGTAGTGGTATTTTCTGCTAAATATAATATACCCAATTATCATCACTTATACAACAAAAACATTTTTTCACGGGAAATATGTCTTAATACCTGGTTAAGCGAACATATCAACATTTATTAAGGGTTGAAGTAATATTATAATGATAAGTTTATTCTTGCAAAGAATAAGAATCATCCCGGCTGGCATAATGTAAATGACTCACAGACACTCCTACGTGCTAATCAGCAGATAAAAATCAAATATTTATATCAAAAAGCAAAAGTTTGAACTGAAAATTACTATGTGTACAATCTGTCTGAAAATTCAAATGTAGCAGGCTGGCATATCAGATTTATCGATAACCGGTTTATTGCGGAGGTTTTAAGGCTGACAGCGCATTTTGCTCCTTTCGGAATACCTGTGAATTAATCATTGAAATCTATGCTACTATGCTGGAAACATATGCATTAACTATTACATATGGTATAAACGATTTGTTATTGCCTGTTGATAACGGCTTTCTTACAGAGTTTAAACAGAAATATCTGCCTATGCTCGTTAATCTGCCCTTTGGTTCACAGGTGTGGCTAAGCGATAAGGCTGAATTGGAGAGGTTATCGGACTCGGTTTACAATCAGCAATTGCAGCTGCAAAATGACCTTGCTTCCATTTTAGGGGAGGAAAATATTGCATTCATGCAGAAGAAATCCGAACTGGAACAATATGCACGTGAAATAGGGTTGTCCCAGAGTGAAATAGATGCGTTCCTTGCAAATATAGTCGATAAATCCGCATCGATAGCAACGATGAAGCAACAGCTCGATGAGGCGACGATGAAGCTTAAGGACTTAAAAAATCAGGCACGGGAAAAGTTTTCACCAAAGGAAGATGATGAGCCGGGAATACTGTGGGGAAAAATGTTGCGCTTTATGAGCCTGCAGCTCTATGATGATGCTGTAAAATGCGTCCAGATGTATCAGCAGAAAGTACAGGGCGAAAGCCCGGAAGCGAAAGAATATGTTCCGGCGGTAATCAGGTTTATCAGGCAGGTTTCGTCAACAGGCGTGGATTATGGAGTAATTGTCTGCGGTTTTGAACCTGGAAAGCATAAACATGATATTTATGAAATAGGAGATATCATCGTTGCAATAAATGATGTGATGTGCCTGAATTTTGAGAAGTTCGTGGAATTGAGATCTGCCGACGGGGAATACAAAGTAACCATTTTAAGACCCGATGCCGAAGGAAGGTTGGAATTCCAGGATTATATTGTCCCCACCGGACAGCCCAAAATACTGCTGATGGATCTGACAGAGAGCGAGTAGGAACCAGGAATAATAAGGGCCCGGCGGTAAAAGGAGAAACGAAATAATGATGGAAGAATATATTAATCAATTTTTTGAAGAACTGGAAGTATTCGAGGATATAGCGAAAGGCCGCTGCAATAAAGCCTATTTAAAGGAATCCATTTTGGAATTCCTGAGGGAGGGAAACAAAGAAAATGCCCTGAATGTATACGTTTCATTTTTCGATAACTATCGGATTGTTCTGGAAGGGGAAAAAAACCAGTTCATCGATCTTCTGGACGTGCTCAGGGATTATGAGGAAAAGGCATCAACACTGCTGGATAAGCAGAGGGATCACTATGTGCATTCCGTGAATGTATTTATTCTGGGGCTCTGTATCTATATTCGTAACGATTCATACCGGAGGGCATTTGACAAAATCATCCTGAATAAAAAGTTATACAAACATTCCTATGACACCAGGCATGAAGAGTTCCTATACCGCTGGGGGATCGCGTCCCTCTTCCATGATGTGGGATATCCGGTTGAGATCACGGCGAAGCAAATCAATAAATTCATCAACTTTGTTGTAAACACTGTGGATGGGGGAAGAATAGTTAAAACCAGAATTGATCTGGATACCTTCGAAGATTTCAACAGCATTGTCGAAGTAATTCCAAAAGAAGAGTTTTCGAAAGAGTTTTCCGAAAGCTTGCCTGCCGGTTCTCGTATTGATTTATTGAAACCATTGGATTTGATTGCCTTGAAAATACATATGGATTTCCATGTTGATCTGGACCTGATCAAGAATGCACTGGACAACTATATCTATGTCATGCAGGAATCGGGTTTTGTCGATCATGGATTTTATAGTGCCATTATAGTACTCAAGTGGTATGGTTATCTGATCCAGAATTGCAGATATAACTCCAATTATTTTTATTATCCGGTTCTTGACTGTGCGAGCTCTATTCTGCTACACAATTATTATAAAAATGTAATGATGAAAAAGCCATTCCTGCTTGGTAAGCTTGCCCCTGAAAATAACCCTGTTGCTTATCTTCTGATCCTGTGCGATGAACTCCAGGAATGGAACAGGCCTGCATATGGGAGCATTGATAAGAAGAGGGCATTGCCAAGTAAGATAAAAACAGTTATTTCAGAAAAGGAAATCAGCTTGACGTATATAGCCCCAAAAGGTAAGCTTTCCGAAAACTTTTCAACAGATAAGACAAAATTATTAAACCATGTACTGGACAGCAGCAGGGTTTTTCCGGATGGAATCCACCTATCTTTCAGGGAAGATGAGAGTTATCCTCCAGGATTAATTGAGAAAGGATCTGAAGGCTATACCGATACGGATACGATCATTCCCAGGCCGTTGCTGGATAATTTGGAGAAGCTGGCAAGGATGATTCATCACGAATATAATGTCAAACAGCTTCAGAAACATCCCGGAAGAAAACTCGCCTATCCTACATGGGAGAGTCTTCCTGATGACCTGAAGTATTCAAATATTAGGCAAGCAAGAAGGATGGCAGATATATTGAGACTTATCGGATGTACAATTGTACCGAAAGAAAGTGAATACAGCCAAATAAGCAGTTTCACGGATGACGAGGTTGAATACCTGGCAGAAGCAGAGCACAATTTCTGGGTCGAAGAACGTTTAAGCAGAGGGTGGAAATATGGGGAAGAGAAAGATGTTGATAAAAAGCTTACCCCATATTTGGTCCCATATGAGCAGCTTGATGAGGAGATTAAGCAGCTTGACCGTGATACAATAAAAAATATAATACCCCTTCTGGAAGCCATCGGCCTTTCAGTTCACAGGACGACAACCGAAAAAGCTGTCGGATAACCCTTGAATGCCAAAGAATCTGTTACTTACGGAAACAATGCAGCCATTTAGTACCATGTGAGACCCCTTACCCGTTGTACTTATATTACTTAAATCAAGATTCTGATAAAAGCATATTAAACAGGGGAAAAGTATCAATTTCAGTATTACCTAATGCCGATACCGTAATCTTTTTTTCAGGGAAATAAGCAGTGAAGAAGTCCACACCAAAATCACCACCAACTGCATAAAAAACAGTATTTTTTCCATAGTCGAATCGATATACTCCCAAGCCATAGCTTTTTACATCGTTTCGTTTTACCTGTGGTTTTAAAAAGGCTTGGAGCATATTATCAGACAAAATACGGCCATCAAATAACGCACGCCAGAGGATATCCAAATCTTGAGCGCAGGTAAACAAGCCTCCGTCAGATCCTCCTATAATGGGAAGCTTGAAAATATTTGTCTGCCAAAACCCAGATTCTGTTTCTATATATCCATAGGCTGTGTTGGCAGGAAGAGCATCCATTCGATAAAATCCGGTATGACGCAGGTTAAGCTTATGGATGATTTCGTCTTTAACATACTGCTGGTAGGATTTCCCGCTAGCAGCCTCAATAACCAAACCTAGCATGACAAATCCTGCATTGGAGTAACCAAATCTTGATCCAGGTTCAAATTTCTGAGGTAGTGGAGTAATCATTTGCAGATAATACTCCATCCTATCCCATAGGTAGACAGGATATTTATTGGTCAATTCCTGCTCATGTTCATAAGAGTTGGGAGTTTCTTCATCAATATAGTCTCCAATACCGGAAGTATGCGTCAGAAGATGATATATGGTTACCTTCCTGTTTATCAGTCCATGATCATAAGGTAGTACATCCCACAGCTTATCATCAAGAGACAGTTTCCTTTCATCAATCAGCTTACAGACTGCTAATCCGGTAAATAACTTAGTTCCGGATGCTATTCCGAAAGCCGTGTCGCTGTTGTTTGGCAGTTTCTCACTTAAGTTTCGAAATCCGCAGCATTTTTCAAATATAACTCCGTGTTCGTCCCTTGCTGAAAACACGCCGGAGAATGATTTCGCATCATGCCAGCTATTCCATATCCGTTCCAGGTCCATATTTTTCTTCCTTACTTTCTACTCGACTTTTCAGGGTGATTTACATACACATATGATATCTTTTTTATTACGTTCATTTTCTCATAAGAGTTATTACTTAACAAGCCTATCCTGTTCAAAAAACCTTTTAGCGAGTGTTCTTCTCATTGGTTAATTACATCTCAAAACAATGATTCATGTCGAAAAAAACGTGTTTTATGCAGCTGGTATTTTTTACAGGGAATTTTTTGATAAACTCATGAGAGATCATTTTACAACCATAAATGCTTTAGGAGGGATATTCCATGCAAAAAGACTTGCAGGCTTCCTGCTTATCCTTTTCACGGTGCTGACATTGCTGCCAACGGCAGTATTCGCAGCGGATACCGCTACGCCCAGCGACACAAAATTTGTGATTAACGGAAAGTCGGTATCTGTCTCAGCGGCATATGTCATCAACAACACGAACTACCTGCAGCTTCGCGCAATTGTAGCGATGCTGAACGGCACTGCTGCTCAGTTCGATGTGGGTTGGGACGGACAGTATGCCGTCATAGAACCCGGCAGGCCATATAGTGGCACAGTTACTGAAACAAGGCTTCAAAGTACCACCAATGTACGCAACAGTGACACAAAATTCAGGATGAACGGTGAAGTATTTGCTTTTTCTGACGCACGGCTGATTGACGGTGATACCAATTACATTCAACTGCGCGAGTTCGCACAGAAGTTTTCCGGAACTGCATCACAGTTCAATGTGTACTGGGACGGCGATGCAGGCCAGACAGTCATCCAGCCGGGTGTAGCTTATACGGGGTGGCCGCTGATTATTGAGTCCGACGATACAGATGCAGGCAATGAAGAGCAGGGAAATGAATATTATTATGTCAAAGCGTCAAAAAACCAAAACTTTGTCATTGAAGTATCGGATGCAAGCCAGGAGAATGGTGCAAAACTCAATCTCCACACCAGGACAGGAAATGATAACCAAAAATTCAGGCTTATCAATGCGGCCGGAGATGTGTATGTCATCCAGTGCGTTCATTCCGGCAAATTGTGGACCAGCAGCGGGAAGAAGGATGCGGTAATCACCCAGTCCATCTCTGCAGCCGATAACAATGCTTACTCTTTCAGAATAATAAAACAGGCAGACGGAACCTGCAGAATTATGGATAACGCAGGGCTTTATGCAGGTATTTCCGATGGAAAAATGGAAAACGGAGCAAACATCATACTTGGGGCAGAAGCTTCAGACGGAAGTCAGACATTTATTTTGGAAAGGATTCAATAGATCAGGATTTCATATTAAAAACCTGTTAAACAAAGAGAGTATCGCAAACTACTTCCAAAGCAGCATGCGATACTTTTTATTTTTTCCCGGTATAAATGCTTCCGATAATCCCCATTCTTGAAATGTTATTAAAAAATGTAGTTTATAATATCTTTCGCCCATGATTCATGCGGAAAATGATGTTTTGTGTAAAGGCAAATTCAAGGATAATCTGACCCGGGTCAAACGAGATTTGTGATGAATGCCGGGCCATTTCAAAGACAAATTTCATTGTCAGCAGGCTGAATTAGTGATATGGTAGTATTAATGAATGGATATGGCAGCATTTGGTTGGTTTTGCGCATGGATGCCAAGGTTAAACCGTGATCATTCCATATTGAAATATATCAGGGGAGTGAGTAATATGATTCTCGCAATTGCAGAAGCTCCATGCAAGGTTTGAGGATACTGCATGGAGCAATAAGCCGTTAATGGCTGTTATCCTCAGGCTTTGCAAGTTTGATTTTAATAAAAAAATCAAAGGAGCAAAGTCAAAATGAAAAACAGAATACATGAATTGAAAGATTTCTATATCTTTTGGAGTACACAGGAGTTATCACAGCTTGGCAGCGCAATGACGAACTTTGCGTTGACACTCTGGTTGTACCAGGAAACCGGGTCGGCGTTGCAGACAGCACTGCTTTCCATATGTTCCTATGCACCATATGTCATATTAAGTATTTTTGCCGGTGCCCTGTCTGATAAATGGGACAAGAAAAGGACCATGCTGGTCTGCGATACATTTGCAGCCTGTTGTACTGTATTGGTGTTTATTTTGCTGAGAACAGGTTTGCTCCGCGCATGGCATATGTATTTGCTGAATGCAGTAAACGGCCTTATGAACACGGTGCAGCGACCGGCAAGCGATGTCGCTGTCACGCTGATTACGCCTAGAAAGTATTACCAGAAGACGAGTGCGCTGAGATCCTTTTCAGGATCACTGATCACCATTCTGCATCCGGTGCTGGCCACTTTTTTTTATGCACTGGGTGGTATGAATGCAGTGATAATAGTGGATTTAAGCACATTTTTTGCTGCTTTTTCAGTGTTGCTGCTGTTTGTTCGGATTCCTCCATTAAAAGCATCCGCTTCAGGAGAAAAAGAAACGCTGTTTGCGTCAGTAAATGCTGGTCTTAAATGCCTTAACGAGAACAGAATGGTGCTGATGCTGATCTTCTTCCTGGCCGGAGTGAATCTTGTTGCATCTGCTTTTAATGCAGTGCTACCGGCTTTTGTCCTTCCAAGAGAGAACGGCGGAGATGTAGTATTGGGAATTGTCACATCTGTTGCAGGGTTGGCCATGCTAGCCGGCAGCTTAATAGCGTCTGTTTTGCCGCCGCCTGAAGACCGTATACGTCTTATCGTAATAACAATGCTGTTCTCGCTGACGACAGATAATTTCCTTATGTCATTGACAAGAACACCGATCACATGGTGTATTGCCCAGATACTTGGGTATTTACCTGTTCCGTTGATGAATACCAGCCTGGATGTTATCGTGAGAACAACAATCCCGACAGAAATGCAAGGCAGGGTCTATTCGTGCAGAAACACGCTGCAGTTCTTTACAATACCCATTGGTTATTTTTTAGGCGGATGGATGGTCGATGCAGTCTGTGAACCACTCATGGAACGTGTTCCCAGTGAAAGCATTCTTGTTACTATGTTTGGCATGGGAAGGGGCTCCGGAGCAGGTATGATGATATTTATACTCGGATTGTCAGGTTTTTTGATATGTGTGATTTATGGAGCAATTCTCAAGAAATACAAGTATATAGAGCCGGACTGAGATTATATTATATATAGATTGAATCAAGTATATGAAAGGTTCCCCGTTACCGACGGATTCACAGGTAGCGGGGAATCTGTTTATCTGTAGTATCGCTGGAGATATACGATGAAGCATATGAGCAGATATCATTGGTAAGTCATTCGGCACAGATAATCTTTTTATAAAACATGACATACTGTTGTCGTGTTAAGAATGCTATTATAAATATAATCGAAGACGGAAAACAATGTTAAGGATTATAAAGCAGGTGCTGATTAATAAAATATAAGTTTGGTGTGATTGCTCTTGCTTTGAAAGGAAAATCAAATGAAAATATACCACAAAAACTTAAACATGAAGGGAGAAAAAATATGATAACAAAATTTCTTGGCATGAACATTTCATCAAAAAACCCTGAAAAGCTGGTTCTCTTTTACCGGGATGTTTTGGGACTTAAAATTTTGGATAAATGCTCAGACTATGATGGTGTGGCATTCGGAAACGATAACAATGAGCCTGTTTTTTGGATTTGGGATGAAAACAAATGGGGCAATTCAAATGAGGGCCCTGTCTGCCTGGTATTCAATTGCGATGATCATGATAAGACCTATGATGAGCTTAAGCAAAAAGGTATTTCCCTCGAACCGCCAATAATTGCTGCATGGGGCGGGAAGGAACTTTATGCTAAAGACCCGGACGGTAATATAATTTTAATACTGTAGCCTGCAGTTACCTAAACCCATCGATGAATTCCAAGGACCCTTTGTCCTGCAGTCAACGGTGTGCATGGCACGGACAGTGCTTTACCATTGGCTGCCGGGACAAAGGGCATTATATGCTGTCGATAAAAATAATGAAATACTAAGTATAACTGAAGCAAAATGCCGATGCCGCAATATTCCTTTATTCATGTCAGTTATTCCGATCTTAAATGTAGGTATGGATTACAAAAAAGCTCATATATTCACAATAATTTACTTATATTGTTGAATAATTCCAGAAAAAGAAATATAATAGTTGATAAAAGATTGCATTTATAATTTTGTATAAAAATGGCTTATTCGTGGATAATTCATGCGAATTAAACTATCTTTCTTATATTAGCTAAAGAATACTGAAAAGGTTTTGGTATGTTAAGCAAGGTCAACACATGCGGATTATTAGGTATCGATGGATACATGGTTTCTGTGGAAACCGACATAAGCAAAGGTTTGCCGGCTTTTGAGATAGTTGGTCTTGGAGATGCGGCCGTCAAGGAAGCAAAGGAGCGGATACGCGCTGCCATCAGGAATTCAGGATTTGAATTTCCTTCACGCAGAATAACCATTAACCTGGCCCCGGCAGATTTGAAAAAGGAAGGAACATCCTATGATTTGCCCATGGCGGCGGGAATTCTCGCTGCATCCGGAATTTTTCCATGTGATGCGCTTTCAAACTGTGTCCTGCTGGGAGAACTTTCGCTGGATGGAACTCTCCGCCCTGTGTATGGTGTTCTGCCGAAGACGATAACAGCAAGGGAGAAAGGTTTTGACACAATATTTACACCCTATGAAAATGCAAAAGAGGCAGCGGTGGTAAAAGGTATTAAAGTTATACCGGTTCCAGGCCTTTCGGACCTGGTGAAGCATTTCAGGGGTGAAAATATTTTATTGCCTTTGGAAAGCAGTTGGAGCTCCCATTCAGGTGAAGAGCATAAAAATGAACCCGACTTTGCAGACGTGAAAGGGCAGGGGCATGTCAAAAGGGCACTGGAAGTGGCGGCAGCAGGAGGGCATAATTTGCTGATGATTGGAAGCCCAGGCTCGGGCAAAACAATGCTTGCCAGGAGAATGCCGTCAATACTGCCCGATTTATCCTTTGAAGAAGCTCTTGAAATAACTAAAATATATAGTGTGGCCGGGCTTTTACCGCCAGATTCGGCTCTTGTCACAAAAAGACCATTCCGTGCACCCCATCATACAATCAGCCCAGTTTCGCTCGTTGGCGGGGGAAGAATTCCAAAACCCGGAGAAGTCAGCCTGGCGCATCTGGGCGTGCTGTTCCTTGATGAACTGCCCGAGTTCGGGAAAAACGCCCTGGAAGTATTAAGGCAACCCCTTGAAGACGGGTTTGTCCATATTTCACGGATAAACGGTTCATTTACATATCCGTGCAATACAACATTAATCGCTGCCGCGAACCCATGCAGGTGCGGATTTTATCTTGATGAAACAAGAGAATGCACCTGTACGCTGCAGGAGGTGAAAGCATATCTCGGAAGGTTGTCAGGGCCTCTGCTTGACAGGATAGATATCCAGGTCGATGTACCTACTTTGAATTACAGCGATCTGGAGTCGGAAGAACCGGCAGAACCTTCATGTATAATACGTGAAAGAGTCAACAAAGCGAGGAATATCCAGAGAAATCGTTTTTCTCAAACGGGAATTTATTGCAATGCCCAAATGACATCGCCAATGGTAAGAAAATACTGCCGGCTTGGGAAGGAAGAATCGGACTTGCTGAGGGAAGCTTTTTCATCCCTGGGACTTACGGCGAGATCACACAACAAGATCCTTAAGGTGGCAAGAACCATAGCCGACCTGGAGGGAGCAGAAAACATCAACTCGGTACATATCTCGGAAGCCATACAGTACAGGATACTGGACAGAAATCTTTATAAATAGGAGGATGGCATGAACCCCGGCCTGAAGGAATGGATTTGGTTTGCAAATCTGAAAGGTATTACGACAAGAAAAAAGGTGGAACTGTTAAGGATTTTCAACGATCCTGCTGAAATATACAGGGCCGATGCCATTGAACTGGCAAGGACGGGTATATTGAACCGCGACAACATCACGTCAATCTTGTCAAGTGAATATAGAGATACGGTGGATGGAACAATTGAGGAAATATATAAAAACCATATGGATGTTGTTACGTTAACCAGCAGTAATTATCCCGAACTTCTGAAGAATATCTGTGATCCCCCGGTATGCCTTTATGTCAAGGGAAAGCTCCGTGCAGACGAACTGTCGGTTGCCGTGGTCGGTTCAAGACGGGCCTCGGGATACGGAATTACCGTTGCAAAGAAAATTTCGGGTGAACTTGCACTGTGCAATATTTGCATTGTAAGCGGCATGGCCAGGGGGATAGATACCGCCGCTCACATGGGGGCGTTGTCTGTTAAGGGGCGGACAATTGCAGTCCTGGGATGCGGGCTTGACCGGGTTTACCCCCCGGAAAACAAAAAAATGATGGAACAGATAATTGAGTACGGAGCAGTAATATCCGAATATCCTCCAGGTGCCGAACCTGCTCCGCATCACTTTCCTGTAAGAAACAGGATTGTCAGTGGAATGTCGGTTGGCGTTCTCGTAGTTGAAGCAGGTGAACGAAGCGGTTCCCTGATTACGGCGCAACTGGCCCTTGAACAGGGCAGGGATGTTTATGCGCTGCCCGGAAATGTAATAAGCGTTAACAGCAAGGGTACAAACAAATTAATCCAGGATGGGGCCAAGCTTGTTACATCGGTGCAGGATATACTTGATGAACTCCACTGGTATGAATGCTTTGGCATGAAAAGCGTTCTTGATTTTGAAAGTGAAAGGAAATCAAAATTAAATATTGATACAGACGAGAAGAGTGTTATAGAGTTGCTTTCTCTCGAATCCCTTCATATAGATGAAATTCAGAAAAAACTTTCAATCAGCATGCCCCTGTTACATAGCATCCTGTTAAGCCTTGAAATGAAAGGCCTTATAAAACGTGAACCCGGAGGAAGGTACAGTATTCAAATTTGATAAATTAACATTAAAAACAATCTTTTGCATTTTTGAAACTTTTTTTATTCTGGTTCGTCCTATATAAAAGGATAATAATGCAGTGATTTAATAACAATTTTTTCTGTTAAGGGGTTGTTTGTTTTGCGAAAGAGAAAAACCATTTGCTTACTGCTTGTATTCTTAATTGGCATTTCAGTCATTATGTCATTGCAGGAAGAAATTGCTTCTGCAGCACCTGCCGGGGAAGATATAATTATCGAAGCTGAAGGAGGTTTTGACGGAATCGCGAAGCTGGGTGCATGGTCTCCGGTAACCGTTAAAATCCGCTCACTAAACAGGAACATATCAGGTGAAATTGAAGTTGAAGTAAATTCCGACCAGGAAAGAAAAGTTATTATATCAAAGCCTGTTGAGCTTCCTGCAGGTGTTGAACAGGAGGTGCACTTCGAAATTCCTGTGGTTACCGCTAAGAAAGGTATTGAAATAAGGCTTACAGAAAACAAAAAGGTGCGGGCCGCGATAGAATATAAATATAAAAGGCTTCTGCCGCCTGATATTATGATGATTGGTGTTTTGTCCGAAGACAGCGATGCCTTTAACTGGTTAAACGGGAATACAGTTCCTGTGGCAGTGGATTCCGATATGCAGGAAAAATTTAAGATTATGATAGCGTCCGGCCAGTTAGGCCCGCAATCCGGCTCCATTATTCAAATACAGAATGATTATTACCAGAAATATGAAGCAGTAGTTGTTCCATTGACCAGAAATACCTTTCCCGAATTAATCCAGGTAATGGATGGTTTTGATTTTCTTATTATAAGCAAATACGATACTTCCTTGTTAAGTAATACACAGGTTTCGGTTCTTGAGGAATGGGTTGAATCGGGAGGGATACTGATCACCGGAACCGGGCTTTCATGGCAGAAGGTGTATCATGGCCTTCCTGAAAGCCTTAAGCCGTTTTCAATAACGGGAACCGAAGATGTTCAAACCGCAGGGATTCTTGAAAAGTTCACAGGCAGGGATGCCGAGGGTATAAACCTGAAACTTGCGAAAGGTGAGCTTGGTTTTGAATACATGCCGGAAAACAGTGACAGTGATCCGGATTATCAAAATAAAAACTTTCTTTCTGATAATTATGTTATAACCGGTGACGGGAACAATCCCATTGCAATAAAGTACCGGAAAGAGAGCGGGGCAATTGTTGTTCTGACCTTTGATCCTACAGTTGAGCCGTTCGCATCGTGGTATTCAAGGGCTGCTTTCATGGAAAATGTTTTTAAGAGCATTGATACCGTCGGTAAAATAAAAGGACGGTTTTACGAATACATTAATGGTTATTACAGGAAATATTCCAATTATAGCTTTGATTTCCAGAAAAGTCTTGCAGCCAATGTTCCATTTGATAAAGTCCCTCCTTTCAGGCTTATGTTTGTAATCCTGGGCATATATATTTTGCTGGCAGGGCCTGCCCTGTATATTATTCTTAAGGTTATGGACCGGAGGGACCTGGCATGGGTATTGATTCCCGCATTATCGGTGCTTTTCCTTTCGGGCATGTACTTTTTCGGGTTTAAATCCAGGTATAATACCGCGATTGTTAACACGGCTTCATTGATAGAAATCAAGCCGGGTTCAGATGAAGCTTATGTAACGTCTGCAATAGGCGTTTTTAACAACCGCCGCGGCACATTAACAGTAGAGTATGATGATGAAAACGGCATTCAACCGCCGTTCATTGAGCAGGATAATTACTACTATTACAGGGGGGAGACCGAAGGCAAGGTTGTTGCAAAATTTACCATGGGTGATCATGTTAAACTGGAGCAATATGATGTTGCCCTGTGGACTCCGAAGATGCTATATGCTCAGCAAACCGTCCCGTTTAGAGGAAATATCCTTAATAATATAACGATAAAGGACGGAAGAATCAAAGGTATTATTGAAAACTCCACACCGTTTGATTTGCTTGACACCGTACTGGTTATCGGTAACAATATTGTCCGTATCGGGGATATTGTTGCATGGGATTCCAGGGAACTGGACATACCCTTCGACGGTAAGGATGTATATAAACAGCCCGAGGAATATCTTGATGCAATGTACGGGAAAACATGGTACAACACACCGAAGGAGTACCCTGAGAATTTCCAGGAGTTGTACCAGAAACGCAGGCTTTTTGAGAACTACCTGAACCAGTATTACAATGCCAACTGGGGAAGAGCGGCATTTACCATACTTGCCAGGAATGAGCAGGAATTTGACTATGGCCTGACGGTGAATGAAAAAGAACCGCAGAAATATTTCAAAAACCTTATCCTGATGGATTCTGCGCTTACCTTTACTCCCGGTCAGGAAGTTGAATTACCTGCAGGAATAGTAATCCCCAGCATGTACCAGGAAAATGACATAGCGTGGTATGAAACAAATAACAGCTTGCTTATACGCGGCCTGGGTGATATAGAGTTTGAATTCATTCTGCCCGGTAATCTGGTAGTGAACGAAATGAGATTTTATGTTGAAAACTATATCCCGCTAAGCAGGAAATACAGAATGGGCTTGGACAGTTCCGGTCAAACAGAGGTTTTATCAAATAAATATGAATTTTACCTGTACAATATGCAAACCAAAACATGGGATAAAATAGAATCCGATACCACAGATGAATGTATTTTGGATAAAACGATAAAGGGCAATGCGTCCCACTATATCGGGTCGGGAAATGAAGTACGGATGAAGGTCAGTGTTGTGGAAATGGGAAAGCTTGAAGACGGAGTGTATTATTATAACGAAGAAGTTATTACAATGCCGGAGATTTATATAAAGGGGGTATCCAAATGATGGTGTTGGTTGAAAACCTGACAAAAAGATTCAAGGGAACATTGGCCGTGGACAGGCTTTGCATGGAGATCCCCGAAGGTGAGATTTACGGTTTCGTAGGTGCCAACGGTGCGGGCAAAACAACGACAATGCGCATTATTGCCGGACTTCTTGCGCCTACATCCGGAAGGGTCTTAATCAATGGCATGGATATTTCAAAGGAGCCTTTGAAAGTCAAGGAACGTATAGGTTATATGCCCGACTTTTTTGGTGTATACGACGACTTGAAGGTATCTGAATACATGGCTTTTTTTGCGGGGCTTCAGGGCATTTACGGCACAAAATGCAGGGAGCTGACCGATTCCCTTTTGGAGCTGGTTCGGCTTACAGAGAAGAAAGAGGCTTATGTTGATACTCTGTCCAGGGGAATGAAACAAAGGCTATGCCTTGCCAGAAGCCTGATCCATGATCCTGAATTCCTGATTCTTGATGAACCGGCTTCAGGTCTTGATCCCAGGGCAAGGGTCGAGATGAAGGAGATATTAAAGGAGCTTCGTTCGATGGGAAAAACAGTTTTGATTAGTTCTCACATCCTTCCTGAATTGTCAGAGCTTTGTACGTCAATTGGTATAATAGATGCCGGGCGACTCGTTGCAAGCGGCTCGGTTGCAGATATTGCCGAAAAGCTGGCACAATCGGGATTAATTAAAATCAAAATTGCCGGTAATGAGGAAAACGCGGTTAAAATCCTTATGGAAATGCCGGAAATCGGGGAGATTAGCTCGGTGGCAGGCGTGCTGGAGGTAAAAGTTAACGGGGGAGAAGATATTTACGTCAGGATTTTAAAAACTCTTGTTGCGAATGATATACCTGTGGTTTCATTCCATCCGGAGGAAAGTTCGCTTGAAGCCGTCTTTATGAAGCTTACTGAAGGAGGGAACGGTAATGAGAATTAATCCGGTTCTTCAAAAGGATTTGAAAACAAAACTTCGCGGGTGGAGAGCACCTGTCCTGATAAGCTGCTATATAATTCTGCTTGCGGGTGTATTGCTTTTGTATTTTTCCGGGAGCAGCATGTTAAATCCTTATTATGTGAGCGGTTTCAACCCGAGGATTGCGGTAAATGCTTATAACCTTCTGATTGTATTTCAGTTCGCGTTGCTTTTTATTGCAGTTCCTGCAATAACAGCTACTTCCATAAGCGGTGAGCGTGAAAGGCAAACCCTTGACCTGATGCTTGTAACCAAAACCCATCCCGGTAAAATCATCATCGGTAAGATTATTATATCCATTGCCCACACAATGCTTCTTCTGGTATCATCATTGCCTGTACTGGGCGTGGTATTTTTCTTCGGCGGTATTGGCATTGCAGATATTGCCAAGCTGTTGTTGTTTTATATCTTTACCGCATTCTTTGTCGCAAGCAGCGGAGTATTCTTTTCCACTTTATTCAGAAGGAATATCACTGCTATTATAACAAATTACATTTTTTTGGGTATTTTAACCTTTGGGCCGTTTATCCTGTTTCTTATACGCACGTATATCATGGAGGCAACCTTGAACTATTCTTACAACCCCAGTTACGCTGACTTTTTATCAATCCTTTTCCCGTCACCTGTATTCGGTTTTACGTCGTTCTATTTCAATGGCGGTTCTGATTATTACAGTAGTATTTCCAACCTGTGGGGAAGTATTGCAACGCATATTGACAGCTATATTGCACAGGAAAAAGGAATATTAAGGTTTATGAAACCATGGATTGCAAACGGCATGTTCGGCATAATTGCTTCAATATTGCTGATAATTTCAAGCACTGCAATACTAAATCCCATAAAAAGAAAGAAATAGCAACTGGTTTAGCGGTTCCAACGGATTGACATCATGAAACGGTGGTAACATGGATAAAAAATATATAATGAGAGCCTTGAGGCCTCTGAAAACCAAAATATATCTTGATAAAGCTTTAAAGGCAATACTGTCGGCTGTTATAGCTTCCGGCGCTATATCACTGGGTTTGGTGATAGTTTCAATGTTTGCGGTCATCCCGTTTGTAAGGTATAAAATGCTTGCAATAACAGGGGTGGGAATTGTTGCAGCGTTTTTTGCATCCCTGTTTTTTATCCCGTCCGGCGAACAGCTGATTATGACTGCCGACAGCCTTGGATTGAAGGAAAGGATTATTACTGCATGGTATCTTATCGGTGATAATTCTGAAATTGCCGAGCTGCAAAGACAGGACACCAGGAAAGTGCTTGAAAGCACCGACCTTGCTTCAGCTTATAAAATAACAGTTGAAAAACATCTTTATATACCGGCGGTATGTATCATTTTAGCGGCATTTTTATTATCCTTTGTCCCTGGCAGGGTGTTTAATGAAACCAGGATCAGGGAATCGCTTATACAGCAAATGGATCAGTATGAGAAGAAAATTGAAGATGAAATAGAAGCTCAGAAGGAAAAGAACCCGGAAATAAGTAATGAACAGCTGGAACAGCTGAAGGAGGCCCTTGAAAAGCTGAAAGAGGAATTCAACAAATCAAAATCCGAGGAGGATGCCCTGAAAGCTCTGGCGCAAATGGAGAACAAAATGGAAAAGCTGATGGAGCAGGAGCCGCTCAGGGATTTAAGTACTCTTGAAAAAATGTTGAGTGACCTTCCGCTTACCAAAGATTTGGCTGAAGCGCTTGAAAAAAAGGATGAAGAAGCTTTGAAGGAAGCGCTTGAGCTGCTGGAAAAAGAGCTGGAGAACGGTGATGAAGCCAAGGAACTGGCAGAAATGCTTGAGAAGGCTGCTATGAACATGGAAGACAGCTCGATGCTTGCAGAAGCGCTTCAAAGCCTTGCTTCCGAAGCAGGTTCGGGAAACATGAGCGGAAAAGATATTGCCCAAAGCCTTTTGGATTTGATTCAGCAAGCACAGGAGAATGCAGAAGGGCAGCAGGGGTTCGAAAATGCGCTGGAAGAAATCAGTGATGCATTGGCCGAAGCACGCAGGGCGATATCGGCGGTTGATCAACGGGTTGCTTCGGGAAACACGGGCAGGCAAGGCCAGTCAGGAAGTAATGCGAACAATGGAGGCAGTTCACAGGAAGGCGGCAAATCAGGGAACGGAAAAGGAAATACAGGCGGAAGTCAAAGCGGCGGGCAGAATGGAAACGGTAACGGGAAAGGAAACCAGAAAGGAAGCGGAAGCAACAGCGGAAACGGAAGCGGAGAAGGTTCACAGGGTGAGATGCCGGGTAGCGGTGCCGGAGAAGGATCAACCGGTACCGATGCGGGCTATAAAGAAGGTGATCAGCCAGGACGTGGAAGAGCACCCGGTTCGGGAAAAGAAGAGGAGTATAAAATGATATATATTCCAACCCGCCTCGGAGGTGAAGGAAATGAATCGACGCTGCCTGGACAAAAGCTTGAATCGGGCAGCAGCATATATAATGAAACGGCAGGACTTGTGAAAAAGGGAGAGATGGTGCCGTACAATGAGGTATTAAGCCAATACCGGGAGGAAGCCGTTCAAACGATGGAAAGGCAGGATATACCTACCGGTATGAAAGAACTTGTTAAGTCTTATTTCAGTTCACTGGACTGATAAAATAAAACATTAACAGAAGAGCCCGTTGCATTAATTAACAAGTCAGGGAGGATTATATTGTGCATAGCGATAAAGGGATTTTTGAAAAAGTACTGGATACCGTCTCAAAAATCGAGACGGAAGTTGCGAAACATATGATAGGACAGAGAGAAGTCATCAGGCAGGTTGTTATGTGCATGCTTGCAGGAGGAAACGTACTTCTTGAGGGTATGCCCGGCCTTGGAAAAACAAGGCTTGTCAATGTTTTGGGAAAAGTAATGGGGCTTGAGTTTTCACGCATCCAGTTTACCCCTGACCTGATGCCTGCCGATGTTACAGGTACGAATATTATAGACAGGGAAGAAAGCGGGGATGGGATGTTTCGTTTTCAACCCGGACCCATTTTCAGCAATATTGTGCTGGCAGACGAAATAAACCGGGCAACACCTAAAACCCAAAGCGCGATGCTTCAGGCGATGCAGGAAAAGACTGTAACCGTTGCAAATACTACGTATAAACTTCCCGAGCCGTTTTTTGTGCTGGCAACCCAGAATCCAATCGAAATGGAGGGTACGTATCCTCTGCCCGAAGCACAGATGGACAGGTTCCTTTTTAAACTGAATGTGCCTTCCCCGGATTTCAACGAGCTTAAGGGTATTATTATGCTGACTACCGCGAATAGTAACGAAACCATAGAAACTGTTACAAATGCAGAAGAGGTAATTCAGATACAGAGAGCCGCAAGGGAAATTCCAATAGCAGAACCCGTTCTTGATTACGCAATAAAAATTGTTATGGCAACAAGACCCGATGAAGAGACATCACCCGAGCTTGTCAAAAAATATGTGCGGTATGGTTCAAGCCCCCGCGGAGCCCAGGCGGTTATCAGTACCGCACGGATTAGAGCTCTTTTATGCGGGAGATACAATGTTTCATTTGAGGATATTAAAGCCGTGGCATATCCTTCTTTACGGCACAGGGTATTTGTTAATTTCGATGCAATTTCCGATAATATTACACCTGATATGATTATTGACGGGATAATAAAGGATGTGAAGACTTACCTGTGAAAATTCTGGATAATGACGAAATAAGGAAAATACATTCGCTGTCAATGCAGGTAAAGTTACCGGTTTCAGGACAGGCAACGGGTAACAGGAAATCAAAAAGCAAGGGCAGCTCGGTGGAATTTTCAGATTTCAGGGAATATGCCCCCGGGGATGATTTCAGACGCATTGACTGGAATGCTTACGGGCGTTTTAAAAAGCTTTTTGTAAAGCTGTATATGGAAGAGCGTGAAGCGCCTGTCCTGGTTTTTCCTGACATGAGTCTTTCGATGGATTACGGAAATCCGAACAAGTTTTCAGCTGCATGCCGGCTGACGGCTGCAGTTTCATATGTAAGCCTGTTGTCTTACGACAGCGTATATATAAACCCGTGGAATGAAAAAGTACATGGTGTTTACGGCCCTTTTCGCACACAGTCGGCCTATATGAAGGTGGACAACCTGCTTTCGGGTTTAAAGGCTTCAGGTAAAAGCAATTTTTCCGGTGCTCTCAGGAGCATGGAGTGGAAAACCGGGCGCGGAGTAAGTGTTGTGATTACCGACGGCCTCATGAAGGAAGGTTTTGAAGAGGGGCTTAAGTACCTGAAATATAAAAACCAGGATGTTTTCCTGTGCATGCTGCTTTCCCCGGAAGAATTGTCACCTCCGTTAAATGGTGCCATTGAACTTGTAGACAGTGAAACAGGCGAAAAAGTTGAAGTAACCGTATCCGCCGCCTTATTGAAAAAGTATGATGAAACATTGAAACAGCATTTGGCCAGGATCCGGGAGCAATGCAGGAAATGGGGAATTCATCATACCATGCTTTCCACCGACATGCCCGTGGATTTGATGCTGAAAGCACTTATTGCATAACTGTTCAGAGTTATGTAACAACGGGCGGTTCGGGTGATTTGGCACGGAGCAGCATACTTCAAGGCCGCGCCGCTTTTCAGTAAATTGAGAGCGTAAAGTTGAGCAACCCTGGATATGGCGAACGCATGCATAAGACCAGGTATGTGGTGTTGTGCGGTGTGCATAACAGGAGTAAGGGATATTTATTGACAGCGATATAAAGGATGTGAGTTTTTGTCGTTTGCAACCCCGTATGGTTTAATAGGCCTTTTGGCCATACCATTGATTATATTGTTATATATCCTGAAGCAGAAAAGGGAAAAGGTTACCGTATCCAGCCTTATACTGTGGAGCAAGGTTTTGAGCGACATGCAGGCAAGCACTCCATGGCAGAAGTTGCAAAAAAACCTGCTGCTTTTTCTCCAGGTAACGGCAGCCATACTGATTGTTCTTGCCCTGGCCGGTTTTTCGCTGCAGTTTCAACCCAATGCGAGCAGTGCGGTAATTGTTGTAATTGATAATTCGTTAAGCATGGCTTCCACCGATATAAAACCCACACGGCTTGATGCAGCAAAAAAAGATGCGATCAAGTTTATAGATGATCTGCACGAAAACAGCAGGGTAACGGTTGTAAGTATCGGAAGGGAGGCCAATGTACTTATTTACTCGTCAACATCAAAGGATGAGGCAAAAAAAAGCATTGAATCAATCAGGAAGACAACAGGCTATGTTGATGCAGCGAAAGCCGAAGAACTGGTTTTATCTCTTAAAAACCAGGACCCGGATTCGCAGATTGTCCTGTTTTCAGATACACCTTACAGGTTTGGAAATGAACCAGTGCAGTTTTCGGAATACAAAAAGCAGGATAATAATGTGGCCGTTACAGGTTTCACCCATACAATAGCGGCTGATAATATCACGGCCATGAGTATTTTACGGAACCAGGGAAGCAGTGATGTTGAAATTGCTGTCAGCCTGTATGGTGATGAGAATTTTCTTGATTCGCAGTGGATTGCAATACCCGCAAATCAAGCAAAAACCGTATGGTGGGATAAAATACCGGATAATATAAAAACCTTGAGGGTAAGTATAGAAACAGAAGACATACTTCCCGATGATAACCACGGATACGAGGTGGTACTTTCTGAAGAAGCCGTAAAAGTACTTCTTGTATCCGACGGAAACATATTCCTCGAAAAAGCACTGTCATTGATCGAAGGGGTTGAACTTGTAAGAACATCACCGGGAGAACAGATTTACAGAGGTTATGACTTGTATATATTTGACGGCCTGGTGCCTGAAAAATTGCCCGGAGACGGAAATATTGCAATTTTTGCGCCGCTGCCGAACAACCTGTTTCCTGTTGGCGACTGGATGGATACTCCCGGGGTTAATCCATCTGATCATGCAATATTCAAATACCTTGATAAGTTAAGCTTTTCAATTGGCAGGACACGTATTCTTGAAAAACCCGAATGGGCTGAAGTATTAATGGAATACAACGGGAACCCTATAATCATGGAAGGCATTATTAACAGTACAAGGATTCTGATATTTGGATTTGATCTGTTCGAAACAGACCTTCCTTTAAGAACCGAATTTCCCATTTTGATTTCTAATATTGTTAACGAATATGCTCCACTGAGGGGTACTGTGGTGGAACGGTTGTTTACCGGTGATACGGCACAATTCAGGTTAAACCCTGATACAGTCAAGGCATATGTAAATACTCCGGGTGGAAGACATGTGCCGGTTGCACCACCGGTACCTGCAGAGCCATTTATCGATACAGAAGAACCGGGTATTTACGGTCTTGAACAGGTGAATGACAGCAGCAGAATAATAACTTATTTTGACGTTAATATTCCCGATGAATGGCTCATGGAGAAGAATTCGGGCAGTGGTACCGGTGTGGATGCCGGATATGGAACCAGAGTACCTTTTAAAAAACAGGCCTTTAAACTGACATTGCCGCTTTTGATATTGGCCATGGTAATACTTGTATTTGAATGGTGGTACTATGCAAACAGGAGTTACGCTTGACAATCCATGGGCATTGGCACTTGTTCCGGTGCTTGTTGCCTTTATAATAATAACAGCCAAAAAACTGCATTTTGGGTCTATATTCAAAAAACGCATGATAATTGCACTCAGGATCATGCTGGTACTGTGCATTGCAGTTGCCATGGCTTCGCCTGCCGTTAAATCCACATTCAACCGGACAGGCACTGTTTTCATTGCCGATGTGTCCGACAGTATAATAAGAAGCAGTGACAGCATGCAGTCCTTTGTCCGGCAGGCACTGGACTACTCTTCAAAAAAGGATGTTACCGGCTTTATATCATTTGCAGATGAAGCCGTTGTTGTAAAGATGCCCGATGACAATAACAGGGATTTCTCCCTGAATACCAGGATAAAAACCGACGGTACGAATATTGAAAATGCATTGACACTGGCTCATTCCATAATGCCCGGAACGGTTGCAAAAAGACTTGTTCTTTTGACCGATGGAAAAGAAACATCCGGTGATGCGCTGAAAAAAGTAAAACTGCTGAACCGGCTCGGATATACTGTTGATGTAGTCCCGATTGAGGGAATTTACCAGGAGGAAGTGCAGATAGAGGAGTTTAATGCCCCCAAACAGGTAAATGCAAAGGAGCGTTTTGATATATCGCTTAAAGTAAACAGTAATATAAATACAACTGCGGTAATAAGGCTGTACCAAAACAGGACCCTTGCACAGGAAAAGGTTGTGGAACTTTACAAGGGGGATAATTTATTCACTTTTTCAGATACACCTGAAGAAAGCGGTATGATTACATATACTGCCGAGGTTGTTGCTGAAAGAGATACGGTACTTCAGAACAACCAGCTTTCAAGCTTTACCCAGGTTTTGGACAAACCGCATATTATTGTTGTTGAGAGGGGAAACACCGGTGAAAACCTGGTTCGTTTCATTGAAGAGTATGCGCAGATAACAAGGGTGAAACCCGAAGAAGTGCCTGTTTCAATGCAGGAAATCATGAAATATGATGCTTTTGTCCTTGTAGATGTTGCTTACGAGTGGCTTAAGGAAGATTTTACGATACTTCTTGAGCAGGCCGTCAAGCATCAGGGAAAAGGGCTTTTGGTAACAGGCGGGGAGAACAGTTATGCTCCCGGCGGGTATAACGGTACGCTCCTGGAAACAGTTTTACCGGTTAATATGGATATAACCGGGAAGGAGGAAAATCCTGATCTCGGGCTTGTGCTTGTAATAGATAAATCGGGAAGCATGGCAAGCGGCGAGTACGGAGTATCAAAGCTTGAACTGGCTAAAGAGGCGGCGATACGTGCTGCTGAAGTGCTTGATGATACCGACCAGCTGGGGGTAATTGCCTTTGATGATGCGATACAATGGGTTATAAAAACCGAGCCGCTGACAGATAAGCAAAAGGCAATTGACATGATAGGGTCAATAAGGCCTGGAGGAGGCACACAGATACTTCATCCGCTGGAAGAAGCATGGCAGAATCTTCGTGAAAAGGATACAAGGCTTAAGCATATCATTCTGCTGACCGACGGGCAGGCTGAAAAGTACGGGTATGAAAGAATTATCAAAGGATTGAATGAAGACGGCATAACATTATCAACGGTTGCAGTAGGGCAGGGTGCGGACACTCTCCTGTTAAAAGCCCTTGCTTACGGCGGAATGGGCAGGTACTATCAGACCGATGAATTTTCGGATATACCCAGCATATTCGCAAAGGAGGCTTTTCTCGCAGGGCAGAAATACCTGCAGAACCGTCATTTTTATCCTGAACTTGTAAGTTCAATGGGACTATTGAAAGGGATTGAGACACTACCCCCTCTTGACGGCTATGTTGCATCAAAAATAAAGTCAGCTGCCCGGACAGTATTCAGAAGCGATACCGGGGATCCGGTACTGGCGGTATGGAATTATGGGCTTGGAAGAACCGCTGCATGGACTTCGGATATCCAGGGGATTTGGACATCCCAATGGTCTATGTGGCAGGACGCACCGTTGTTCTGGGGAAACCTGGTAAGCTGGCTGATCCAGAAAAATATCAATACAGGATACTCTGTTGATACAACAATAAAGGATGGCAGAGGCGTCATAAGGCTTGTCTTTGAGAATGATATACCACAGGTTGACGATATTGAAGGTGTTCTTGTGTCTCCTGACGGTACATCGTCGGGTATAAAGCTCCGTGTAACAGAACCCGGTGTTTACCAGGGGGAAATTGATAAAATGGATCCGGGTGCGTATATTGTGAATTTAAATGTTAAAGGAGTGAACGGTGAAAGCAATATAAGCACCGGTATTGTCATGCCGTATTCCCAGGAATACAGGATTTTGCAGGATACAAACAACTTCATTGAAAAACTGGCCAAAGCAGGCGGGGGACGGGTGATAACAGATCCCGGACAGGTTTTCAGCGGCAGCGTACAGAATACGGGCGGAATGAAAGATTTGACGAATCTTTTTATTATATTGTCATTGATGTTGCTCCTTGCGGATATAGCATCAAGAAAGCTGCAAATTTCTGCCGAATGGCTTGTAAAATTCTATAACCGGAGAATAGCTCCCGTTGCAGCAGGTATTGCCGGTAAATTAACCTGGAATAATTCTGTGTATAATTTATTTAAAAAGAATTCCATTCAGGAAACATCAGAACCGTCCCGTGATGCGTTTGTCTCTGAAGCAGGTAAGGGTGATATGTCAATAAAAGACAGAAAAAAGAATGAAACTGAAAAGGAACAAGTAAAACAGCAGGTTCCCGGAGAAGTTGATCATATCAATGCGCTGCTTAAAAGAAGAAAACAGTGGAAATAAGACTATAAGTGTAATCAGCATATTTTCTTCATAAAATCAAATACTGCAGAAAAAAATATCAGGTATGAGGTATATGCTATGAGAAAAAATTTTACCGATTCTGCCTGTATGTTTATTGTTCATTATTGTGTCCATAAAAAAGATGTTTTCAAACGCTGAAGTGAGTATTTTGCTTGTCGATGAAAATGGCAGGGAATACAAGTATGATTATAATATAGGGGATATAATTAAATTCAACGGGTGACAAGCCTAGAGAAGTATTAAAAACAGGGAAAAATTGAAAAGGAACCCGGAATACCAGGGTTCCTTTTTCGGATTATATCAATGCCGGAACTTCTATTTTTCGTTCTGATAATCCTTAATTGTTTTTTCTGCAACATCTTCAATGACGCCAAGGATATTCATGACGAATACAAAATCATACCTGTCCCTGTAAAAGGTGGAGTAGGGCAGTGTATACCGAAGTAAATCGGTCGGTATGCCAATTTCCTCTGCATGGATGGTTTGGCAGAATTTATTATATATATTCTTATATTCATCCCAGCCTGGAAGGAAATCCAGAACTTCAAGAATTTTATCCCAGTTGCTGACGATGGAATCATAGTGGTTTTCAAAATCTTCTTCGGTCAGATTCAGACATTTGTACGTTTTTTCAAGAACTGAAAGCCAATCTTCACCAAAACATTGAACCACCTGTTTTCTGAAAGAATCACGGTTCAATATCCTGTTTTTGGCTTTTTGCCTGTCAAGACCATTAATATCTATTTTTTTGAAATATTCATACATTCTCAGGTAATACCCTGTTGAACATCCTACCGCCGTACCGTGCAGAGCATATGGCTTTCCGGCTTCAAGCATCCTTGTTTCCCAGATATGGCCCTGGTTGTGTTCCACAGAAGCTACCGCACGCGTCTGCCCTGTGGTGAAAATGGTTATGCCTGCAAGGATCAGGCCTTCAATTATTGCTTTAAGCCCTTCATCGGTGGCATTGCGGATTTCTTCAACATTGTCGGCAAGCTTTGCCAGTGCTTGGGTAATAAGGCTTAATGCCTGTTCGTCAACTTCTTCTCCCGTTGTTATACTGGAAATAAGCCAGTCGGCCTTAGCTATATACTTTCCGTATACATCGCCAAAACCTGCGATGGTAAGTTCCTTCGGAGCGTTTTTTAAAATCTCTGTGTCCAGCACTAAAATTTTAGGAGCACTGCCGTGCCTGTGAACCTTTTTGCCGTCAAAAATCATCGGTGCAGTTACAGAAGTATACCCATCCATGGATGCGGCTGTTCCGACGCTTACAAAAGGCTTTTTGGCAACATATGAAACAAAACGGGTTATATCGTTTATTACACCCGAACCACATGCAATGAGAAAGTCGGGCTCCGGTTCCAGTGACATCATTACCTGGCCGACAGAAAGCTCGTCGGCTTCAATCCTCTCATCGCCCCTGTCCCGCAGCAGGCAAACATCGGTTTCAATTCCACCCTTCTGTAAAACTTCAACAAGTTTTTCACCTGCGGCAACAAAAGTGTTGTTATCTGCAACAATCAGGCATTTACTGCCGAAGTTCCTTTTTTGGATATAGGATGCGGCATTCTTTAATATACCCTTACCAATATAGATATCAATATCCGAAATGGTATGCTCTTTTGAAATGCCTTCCAGCCTGAACATGTCATTTTCATAATAATAATTCATGTCAGCAACCCCCCCGAGTGTATATGATGCTAAAAAAACTAAACTAATTATAACACATAAGAAGTGTGTAAAACATGTTTATGGTAAACTTTATGATACTTTTAATTATATACGGTTGTTCAGAGGTTAGTATAACAGCGGATGATTCAGGTGAGTTTGCCGGCGCAGGGCAACGCACTTCAAAGCCAGGCCGGATTCCAGTGAATTCAGAGAGTGGAACCGACCGTGGATTTGGAGACCACAATATTAAAATTGTTTTATACAGCGGAGCGTGTGTTCTGGCGGGGGTTTTACTGCTCGAGGATACGAAACGCCCGAAGCAGGACCCGCAGACGGAGATTGTAAATACATAACTTTTAACAGTAATTAAAACGGAGGGGAAAGTAACCTAATATTTCATTGAATTATATCATATAATAAACGAACTGCAGATCAACCCGTTATTTGCACCGGAATGTATATGGGTTATATGGGATGAATAATCGGGGTATTGACAGGAGGTATTTTGATGTCAAAGGGCAGAGTAAGGCATATGTTTGCAGGAGGAAACACATCAAAAGGTTTTTTTAGTTATTATGATTATGTTCTTCCACAGGAAAAAGCCGAAAGAATTTTTATATTGAAAGGAGGACCGGGGGTAGGCAAGTCCACGTTCATGAAAAAAATTGCAGAAGGCTTGTGCAGTGAAGGTTGCGACATGGAATATATGCATTGTTCAAGCGACCCCGGAAGTCTTGACGGAGTTGTTTTTCCAAAGAAAGGTGTCGCAATAATCGACGGTACCGCTCCTCATATTGTGGATCCGAAGAATCCGGGTGCAGTCGATGAGATTATAAACCTTGGGCAGTTTTGGAATGATGACGGGATAATAAAAAACAGGGACAGGATACTTGAAACGAACAAGGAAATAAGCGGCCTGTTCCAGAGGGCTTACAGGTACATCCAGGCCGGCTACAGCCTGTACAGGGATAATGAAGTAATTTATAGCCAGGCAATGGATCACGGGAAAGCGAATGTCGCCATATCGGATTTGACAGATTCAATCTTTTCAGGTATTGATGTTTCGGAAACAGAAGGCAGGCAACGTCATCTTTTTGCATCTGCAGTCACACCCGAAGGCCTGGTAAATTACCTGTCCTCACTTGTAACAACCCGGGATATAATTGCCGTGGAGGGAAAACCCGGGACGGGTACCGAAAGGCTCCTGGAGAGGGTAAGGACTTCAGCTTGTGAAAGAGGATTTTATACCGAATCCTATTACTGTGCGTTGAATCCCCATAAACTTGAACACCTGATCATACCCGAACTTGATGTATCAATAACAACATCGAACGAAGCTCATCATGTTGATATAAACCCGACGGTGAAAATAAATTTCAATAACTTCCTGGATGACTCAATAATCCGGAAATACAGCGAAGAGATTGTTTTCAATCAAAATGGCTTTGAAATGCTCCTTGACAGGGCGATTGAAACGATAAAACAGGCCAGGAAAAAACATGATGAACTTGAAACCTTCTATATACCAAACATGAATTTTGAAGATATTCAAAAGTGCCAGGAAGAATTGTTAAAACGACTTATGTAAATATTTTTAGTCCGCTGAAGAAGAATATGGTATAATAACTTAAAGTATTTGTCACAGATATACTTATTCTTAATACTTGCATCCGCCCGTGGTACATAGGCGGGTGGGTTAATCATTGCGGAAAACAGGTGATAATCTTGCTGAAATACGGATTTGTTCGTGTAGGGGCAGCAGTGCCCGAAATGAAGGTTGCAGACTGCAGGTTTAACACAGGAAAAATCATTGAGATTATGAAGGATGCCGTTGAAAAAAACGTGTATTTGACGGTTTTTCCGGAACTTTGCATAACAGGTTATACCTGCGGTGATCTTTTTCAGCAGTCGCTGCTTCTGGATATGGCTTTAAAGTGTTTGAAAGAAATTGTGGACGAATCATCGGGATACAATAATGTTTTTATAGTAGGCCTTCCGCTGCTTATTGAGCAGCAGTTGTATAACTGTGCCGCAGTAATTCAGAAAGGAAGGATCCGGGGGATTGTTCCAAAAAGGTATATACCAAACTATAATGAGTTCTATGAAAAGCGCTGGTTCAGTGAAGGAAAAAACCTGGCAACTGGATTTACAAACCTTTTTGGTCAGGACGTACCATGCGGGGATGATCTGGTTTTCCAGGACGGGCAAACCCCGGAGCTGAGTTTTGCGGTTGAGATTTGTGAAGATTTATGGATGCCTGTACCTCCATCCAGCATCCAGGCAAAAAATGGTGCGGTCATACTGTGCAATCTTTCTGCAAGCAACGAAATCATCGGAAAAAATGACTACCGCAAATTGCTTGTCAAAAGCCAGTCCGGAAGGTGTATTGCGGCATATGTATACACTTCGTCGGGAGTTGGCGAATCAACGACCGATCTTGTATTCGGAGGACAGGCGTTAATAGCCGAATACGGAACCATATTGGCCCAAAGTCAGCGTTTTAAAAGAGAATCCCAGCTGATTATGAATGACATAGATGTGAAAAGGCTGTGTCACGAAAGATTGAACTTAACCTCGTTTACACAGACAGACCTTACTGCTGCCTGCCGAAAAATAATGCTTGAACCTGCTGAATTCGAATTAAAAGAGCTGATGCGGAAGATAGACAGGCACCCGTTTATTCCTGCGGACAGTGTAGAATACAACGAGCGGTGCAGTGAAATATTTTCCATTCAGACTTCAGGGCTTGCAAAAAGGCTCACACACACCGGGCTTAATAAAATGGTCCTGGGAATATCCGGGGGCCTTGATTCCACCCTTGCATTGCTGGTTGCCGGGCAAACAGCGGATGTGCTGGATTTGCCAAGAAAGAACATAATTGCAATCACAATGCCAGGTTTCGGAACAACGGGAAGAACTCATGAGAATGCGCTTAATCTTATGAAATCAATGGGAGTGGATCTTCGGGAAATCGATATAAAGGCTTCGTGCCTCCAGCATTTCCGTGATATAGGCCATGACCCCGGTGTTTATGATGTTACCTATGAAAACGTCCAGGCCAGGGAACGTACACAGGTCCTGATGGATATAGCAAACAAGGAGGGAGGACTTGTAATAGGGACCGGTGATTTATCGGAAATGGCACTTGGATGGAGCACATACAACGGTGACCATATGTCCATGTATTCGGTCAACTGCAGTATTCCGAAAACCCTCGTGAAATATTTGGTTTTATGGTTTGCCGAGAATATTGCAAGCGAGGAAACTGCAAGAATTCTGAAAAACATTGCCGACACACCGATCTCTCCGGAACTTACGCCCCCGGACAAGAACGGGGATATACAGCAAAAGACAGAGGATATTGTCGGGCCGTATGAACTGCACGACTTTTTCCTGTACTATATGATACGCTACGGGGCTGAACCCGGAAAAATCCTGTATCTTGCCTGTATTGCTTTTAAGGACCAATACGACGAAAAAACAATCAGGAAATGGCTTAAAGTTTTCTATAGAAGATTTTTCAGCCAACAGTTTAAGAGATCGTGCGTGCCCGACGGCCCGAAGGTTGGAACGGTCAGCCTTTCACCGAGGGGAGACTGGAGAATGCCAAGTGACGCAAGTGCTGCGCTATGGCTTGCGGAACTTGATTCCGAATAGTTTTTATGCAGAACCTGTTTAAGCTATTTCAGCATAAAACTGTTGTTCAATGTTTGAGTACAGTATAAAAACAAAGCATCCTGGTACTCAGAGAAGTCTATGAACTTATCCAGCGCATCGGATGAAACCAGGCGAAGGTCTATCAGCGTTATTTTCGAATAACCTGCAAGCAGTAAAGGGGCGATGCTGTTTCCAAAGGAGTCTTTGAAAAGCAGCAAACCCCTGCTTGTATCACTATCAGGATTTTCAACGGTAACCAGCGGTTTTTGGCCGGCCAGGAACACGTCATAAGGGTCTGTGCCGTTAAACAGCTCAGTTTCATATATATTGCCATACTCCTTGTAGTAATGGTCATATGCACGGGCATTTTCCAGGGTGTTATTTGTCAGGTAAACAAGAGTGTCAGGTTCCATGTTTACAGCGGCCTGGCCATAATATGCACCATAAAACGGGTACAGCTCCTTTTGTACGTAATTCATATCCGAAGCCTTTTTACTGTTTCCCATGACGGCAAGTATCATATCAGCCAATCCAACCAACCTGTCCTGGCTCCAGTGGATGTCTGTACGGTAATAATCATCGATGGTAAGGGATTTGAATAGATCAATGTATTTCGCCTTATCTATGTTTTCATTCATGATCAGGGTCATTTTGCCGTAGTCAATGGCAGGGTAACCGTTATCAGCAAGATAAAAGTTCTTGTCAGGTATTATTGCATAGCCGGTATTAATGTTTTCAAGGTATTTGTCATATATCCCGTTAATTTTATCCGAGGCATTCCGGACGGATTTTTCATTCAGCGGATACTCCAGTTTGCTGATGTGCCCGTTAACAATATAAATCCTGTTGTTGTCCTTTTTCTTAAGTATGCTGTAATTCACAAAAGCTTTAAGGCTTCTGAATTTATCGCGGAAAACAAACTGATCAAGGGCATATTCCTCAAATTTACCAAAGAAATCCCCGTTTATGAGTGATTCGATGCTGAATTCCGGAGCCTGGGCCAGTGTGCGCCTTTCACTGCAGGAAATCTCATTATCGGGCATGATCATGTTTCCAATAGGGAAGCCGAATATAATTACTACATATAAAATTGTTGAGACTGCATTTTTAATATTGTTTCCCATGTTTCCTTCCTTAAATCAATTGTGCTTGGAATTTCGTAATGTATTAAAACCTGAAATACAAAAACGGGTTGAATGAACCGTCAATCAGGTAAGCCGTAACCAAAAGCAGCAGTGAAACCTGTACTGCAGGCTCCAGAATGTTTATCAGGCTGCAGGCGGGTTTATAATTTCTTAACCTGCTGACTAATGTTTTGGGTAAAGGTGTTGAGCCAATGACAGCTACCAGTATGGTTACCGAATAGCTTTTTAAATAATAAAGAATTTCTGCACCTGCGAACGGTACATTCAGCAGGCCGAACATGCCCCTGAAATTATAAAGGCATTCATTCAAGCCGTCTCTGTTAAACAAAACAAAGCTCATCAGAATAAAAAACATTGCATAAATGCGCCTTATAAACACCGGTGCTTTATCAAGCAGCTTCAGTAAAAACAGCTTCTCGGCACATAAAAATACGGCAAAATAAAGTCCCCAAAGTATAAAATTCCACTCGGCTCCATGCCAGAATCCGGTCAAAAGCCAGACCAGGAATATATTTCGCAGCCATTTGGCTTTGCCCTTGCGGTTTCCGCCGAGCGGTATATAAACATAGTCTTTAAACCATGTCCCCAGTGATATATGCCATCTTCTCCAGAATTCGGTAATGCTTTTCGAAATAAAAGGATAATCGAAATTCTCAAGAAAGTGAAAGCCGAATATTCGCCCGAGACCGACGGCCATATCGCTGTAGCCCGAAAAATCGTAATATATCTGTATCATGAAAGATATGACCTTAAGCCAGTAAAGCAATACCGTGTTTTCGTCTGAACCGGCTATGATATCCCCAAGCTCTCCAAGGGAGTTTGCTATTAAAACCTTCTTGGACATTCCGATGATAAAACGGTTAATGCCATAAGCCACATCTTTCAGTGAGTGAGTCCTGTCGGACAGTTCGGATTCAACTGTTGTGTACCTGACTATGGGTCCGGCAATAAGCTGCGGGAATAAGGATACATAAGTCGCGAAGTTTATAAAGCTTTTCTGTACCTTTGCATCCCCTCTGTACACGTCAATCGTATAGGACAGGACCTGAAATGAATAGAAGCTTATTCCTATCGGCAGGGCAAGATTCAGCGCAGGTATTTTTAGTCCGAAAGTAAAATTAATATTCCTTATTATGAAATCGGTATATTTGAAATACAGCAGTGGGGCCAGCCCGAAAAACAGGGAGGAGATAAGCGAAAAAATCGCATATCTCCCGTTTTTGGCCTTGTTTATCCATAATCCGTGGAGGTAACCTGACAAAGAGACTGCAATCATTAAAACCAGGTAGACAGGTTCTCCGTAGAAATAGAAAAACAGGCTTGAAATCAGTAAAACGAGGTTTTTTACTTTAAAAGGCACCGTAAAATATAACAGCAAAACTACAGGCAGGAAGTAGAACAAAAAATTTATACTGGAAAAAACCATGGTTCAGTTCTGCCCTTTCAATGCAAGGAATGCCTCATGAAGGGCTTTGCATTCATTGTCGCTCATAATAATAACTATTACATCATCAATACTGTCAACTATTACGTTTTCAGGTTTAACACCTATGCAGATCCATTTTTGGGGATTCACATTATCTTTGATTTCCTTTTTTATTTTCTCGACATCTGCGCCTTCTTTTACACGGACAAGCGTTAATTCGTAGGCCGACGGCATCATGATTGGTTCAGATGCCAGTGCCTCTTCATATTCTATACCTTCCTTACCCAGGTAATACGCACTTCTTTCTTCGGTAATTTCGGTTTTTTGAAGGCCTTCCTGGATATATCTTTTAAAGTCTTCACTCACGTTTGCAGTTTCGTATATTTTGTCCAGAATGTTTTCAAGGCTTCCGTCGAGAATGGATTCATTATCAGAATCTCCGCCGGATTCAGGTGCTTTGGTTGGCTCCGCGGCTTCAGTGGGAGTGGGGGTATTGATTGGCTGGGAATTGGATGGTTTGGTTCCACATGCTGTGAAACTTAATGCTAAAATTAATGTTATGCTTAAAAAAAACAGTTTTTTCATAGTAATTCTATCTCCTTCTCTTTAATAGGCTGTTGCGGGATGATTTAATATACTGCCTGCAGTAGTAAACTGGTCCCTTGACCACCTCGTTTACATTTTTATTGACGTGATTGTTCCGGAATTGGTTCCTGGTATCGGGCTGACAATATCTGTTATTTGCATAAAGAAAGCCCGGGAACAATACGTAACCCGGGCTTGATAAGGGAATAAACGAATTATCCCTATTTTCCTGAAATAGTGATACCATCAAACAGAATATAGGGGAGAACGGTTATGCCGTCACTTACCGTTTCGGAGGATATGCCGATTATGTTTTTCAACATGTCGGCAAGGTTTCCGCTGATCATTGTTTCGCTTATTGCATAGGATATTTCGCCATTTTCAACTAAAAAGCTGTTTTTGGCAACGCCGGAGAAATCCCCGTTGGTACTTGGCTGGCCGCCTGAAAATCTGTTCAGAATAATGCCGCGATCCACATTTTTAATTAGATCGTTGAGGCTCATGGTACCTGGGTCAACAAACAGGTTATGGCTTGAATTCAAAGCTCTTGGGAAACCGGTTTTCCTTGAACCATAATTTGAAAGCATAAAGCTTTTCAGCACTCCGTCTTTAATGATTTCCATATTCTCGCTCATGAAACCTTCGCCTGTAAATCTTTCTCCGCATACAACACGCTCATCCAGCGGTTTTGTGTAAATTGAAAGCTTTTCCGATGCTACCTGTTTTCCAAGCATGGATTTCCACGGGCTTGTTCCGTCTATTATTGTGGAATCCGAAACAAAATTACCCAAAGCAATCAACAGCATATCTATCAGGCATGCCGGTGTAATGATTACTTTGCCGACAAACTTGCCTGAAACGGTTTTTGTGTCTATCTGCTGTTCGCTTTCTGCATAAAGAGTTCTCTGCATGCCGATGTCCATGAGTTTTTCATCCAGGGAGTCAAACTTGGCATAATATCCATTGAACGAAGAGGATTTTTCACCCTCGTGAGCTGAAAACATCGTGCTTATGTCATAATTCCCATAGGTATAGGTGTACTCAACGTCATTCGTGTTCATGAAGACACTTTCTGAATGTATATATTTTGAGATCATCTGCTCAAGGATAATTTTCGGATAATCTTTTTTCAAATCAGACAGGTATTCCTGGAGCCTGTCAAAAAGTTTATCCTTATCGGGTGTTAAAACGCCCGATACAAAGTCACCGTTTTTTATTTTAGGAGCAATTGATTCAGCTTCATCACTGACTGATGATTCTGCAGCCGCAATACACTGCTTTACCGCATTGTCAATTGATTCCTTGTCAAGCTTGTTAGCCGTAATGACACCTTTTTTCCCGTCTTTCAGAGCTTTAATTGCTATTGAACTGTTGAACAGTGATCTTAATAAGCTGAATTCACCACCGTCAACATTAAACTCGTCTACTTTACCGGAGGATATAATACACTGGGCATGATCTGCACCTGCTTTTTTCAGTGCTTCAAGTGTGTATGCAGCAATTTCCTTTTTTGTCTTCATAATTTATTTTCCCTCCTTACCTGCCACCGATATTGACCTTGCATTTCACTGCAGGACCGCCCATGCCGACAGGCATTGGCTGCTTTTTACCGCAGAATCCTGAACTTAACCATACCATGTCGTCTGACAGCATATCCACCGTTTTGAGCATTTCAAAGGCAACACCGGATATGGTTGTGTCGCGGATAGCCCTTCCGAGCTTACCGTTTTTTATTTCATAGCCCATGCAGACACCGAACATGAACTCACCTGTTGTATCGGCCTGGCCGTTGTTTGTCTCGGTCAAATAATATCCGTCATCAATTGATGCAATCATATCTTCAAGCTTGTCCTTGCCTGGAAGAATGGCAGTGTTTCTCATGCGGATCAACGGCTCGTCAGAGAAAAGAAATGCGCGCGCATTTCCCTGGGGTTTCATCCCGAAATGCTGGGCGGTTTCCCTGTTGTTCATATATCCTGTCAGAATGCCATCCTTAATCAAAACAGCGTCTTCCGCCGGAGTTCCTTCGTCATCAACATAAACGGGCAATGGTACTGTTTCGCCCAGGGCAGTATGGGCAAAATCCACCATGGTTACCAGTTCGCTTGCAACCTGCTTACCCAGGTTATGAGCAGCTACTGAACCGCCAAGCACCAAGTCTGCTTCAACGGTATGTCCAACCGCTTCGTGGGCAAGAATTCCTGCAAGGTTAGGATGCATTACAACATCCTTATAACCTGCATCACAATATACTCCTTCAGCTTTTTTCATAAGATCGGAATAGAGCTTGTCTATTTCATCATGAAGAGCGTCCGGATTGGTAAACAGTTCGTCAAAATATCCGAAACCTCCCAATGGTTTGAACAGCTCGACTGTCGTACCGTCGTTGGTATTGGCTGTTAAGAAGATATAGATATAGCAGCGGGGAATAATGGAATGTGAGTCACATCCGTCACTGACCACAAGAAGCTTCTCCATACTGTCAGAACGTGCTGAAATTGTGCGGCTGGCCAGGTTTGGATATTTCCTGCTGATATAAGCGTCAATTTCTTTTGCAAAATCTATGAATACTTTCTGTTCAACATCCCTTACATTATGTAAAAGCTCTTTTTTTCCTGTTCCCAACGAGGGAAGAGCAGGTTTGTTTTTTCTGATCCTTGTGTCCATAAATTCGGCATTTTCTTTTGCTGCTGCCAGAACGGCCTTAATCTGCTCATCGGTATATTCCGCGCTCGAAGCAAAACCATATACGCCGCCTTTATATACCCTGGCCGATACTCCGCTTTCATCAGAACGAAGGTTGCTGACCAGGTTTCCGTTAAGAAGCGTAACGTTTCTTCTGGTGTTGACCTGGGCTCTCAGTTCGGTGTGTTTGAGCAACGAAGCTTTAAATTTTGAGATTTTGTCTTCCAACACAATTTTCCCTCCCATAAAAATAAACTAACATGTATTTCATTATAACATGCTTTTGAATATATTACGCAATAAAAGAAAGATTGTCTTTTTTTCATAATTGTTTTGGCACGGAAATTTATACAGTAATATTTTAAGTTGGCAGTTCCATGCCTGAAAGCATAAAAAATAGGGTTATTCAAGCTTTCTAGTTTTTTGGTATTATATTTTTGGTCGATGACGATGTATTTACAGATGGTCTAATCAAAATTTAAAGCTACAAAAAGTAAAGATGTAATGATGTCATGAAGTCGTTTTAATTAATTTATAAACACATTATCGGTATCAATTTGAAATATAAACAGAGTAACCTACAGGCATGAAACAATTTATTAGTTACATATTCATGTAAAAATACAGTAAAGCATGAACCATATATTTATGATTGATGATTTTATAATTTTGCTCTTGGGTGATGAAAAAGATTATCTTTACCATCAGCGTACGGATATCCAAAACCGACGTTATAAAGGTATTTCCGGCATAAAGAATCCGAGTATTCGTGTCTCGCTGAATTTCCAATTCTATTTGAACACTATTTATGTCATGGGCGATATGCATAAAACCTTGTGACATCGCTCTTATATGACTGTCAAGTTCATTTTCCTTGTATATGATAAGCTTCTTTATATAAAGGCTCGGCGTGGGAGTATCAGTACGCCATCAATAATGCCGGCTTTACTGGGTACAGTGAGCGGTGATCAACACCGGTGTTGACAATTAAGTCCGGCAATGATCGGAAACTTAGGTTCGAAAAACATCTTAAGTCTTTCGGAGACATAAAAATAACAAATGGGGTATAAGGTAAACCATATTCATTGAAAAGATGATAAAAACTGTGAAAAAAACCTTTAAAAATTGACTGAAAGAAAACACTGTAAGTTCTTAATTTGCCAGCGGTAAAGAGTATAATGTTAAAAACTTCATTTCTTTTTCCAATCCACCAAATCTTCTATTAATGTCAGAATACATTTTTTCCGGGAATTCAAAAATCCTATACTCCATCTGTATACCTCCTTGTTCCTGTAAAATTATTATTTTGAAACAAGTAGAAAAAATGATTGAGTTAATGGATCAGACTGAAAATTTTTGCGCTCTATACTGCAATCCTTTAATAAGAAAATTAACACAGGAAGAGTTTTTGATGCAGAAGATGGATTTGATGTCATGAAACAACCGACTGTTAATATTATTTTTACATATTTCCTGAAGGATAGCTTTGTCAATGATTCCTGGAGTGACAAGCAATATTGGCGTATAAACAAAAAGGACCTGAAAGAATGTTGGAAAGACTATAGTTAAAATCATGATGTAATGACGTCGTGCCGAGAAGATAGGTTTGATGCCCCGGCAGAAAAATAAACTCTTGATCCGTGAACCATATAGTTGTATGACGGGCTGAAAAATTTAAAAGCGGAATTTTCAATAACCTTGAAAATTCCGCTTTGGCAGGGGAGACAGGATTCGAACCCGCGGCCCACGGTTTTGGAGACCGGTACTCTACCAGCTGAGCTACTCCCCTCTGTGTGACGAATTAAAGTATACAATAATTATGCATGAAATGTCAATATGAAACATAAGGAATTTGTAAAGTACGGTCTGTGCTGCCTTTACAAGCTGTTAACCTGTAAATTGGAAAGCCCAGGCTTGAGAATTTATCCTCATACTCTGTTGTTACATTTCCATCGGCAAAAGGACTGTTGTGCAGATCATACGTAACATCCCTGAGAGTTAAACCTGCTGATTCAAACTGTTCAAGGGAAAATTCAAAGAAATCCCTATTATCGGTTTTGAATATTATAATGCCGTCGTCTTTCAATACCTTTTTATAAAGTTCAAGAAATTTCAGATTTGTCAACCTGCGTTTAATATGCCTTTTCTTGGGCCATGGATCAGAGAAATTCAAATATATGCGCTCCAGTTCTCCTGCGGTAAAATACTCAAGCAGGTTTTCTGCATCAGCATTCAGGACGGCAAGGTTTGGTATTCCTTCTTCGGGTAATTTCTGCACCAATTTGCCAAGTACGGGCAGGAATTTTTCCATGGCAATATAATTGATATTTTTATTCCGCTCTGCAAGGGTGGTAATAAATTTGCCCTTGCCTGACCCGATTTCCATATGTATTGGGTTGGTATTATGGAAGTATTCCTCGGCCCATTTTCCGGCCAATTTGTCTGGTTGTTCGATGAAATTCGGATGGTTGTAAACAAAATCCAGGGATTTTGGAGCATTTCTGATCCTCAAAATCAATGGCCTCCTTTAATGCATTTTACCCTTCACAGAAAGGGTTGTTTTTTTCATTAACACTTGATGATGTATTACACCCAAAAATATCAAAGCAAAATCTATTATACTTGTTATGTCCGGTGTTGTAAATAAAGAAGAAGCCGGTGAAATGGATAATAACAAATGAATGGGCTTACAGAATAATTAAGTTGAAGTTGGGATGTTTTCTGTTATAATTACATATGGGCCAAATCAGGCAGCTATAGCATTCTGCAAGTAAAAACCGGAAGGAAGGTACTGATGAGATATAAATTAATAGCCGTTGATATTGACGGTACGCTTGTAAACAATAAAAGGGAAGTAACACCACGAGCAAAAGAGAAAATACATGAGGCAATTGACAGGGGAGTAATCTTCACAATCAGCAGCGGAAGGCCTATACAGGGTGTGGAGCTGATAACCAGGCAGCTGGAGGCAGATGTTCCTGTTATAACATACAACGGTGCCATGGTTATTACCGGTGAAAGCAGAAAAATCATCTATTCATGTACAATGAAAAGGGATGATGCTTTACAGGTTGAAAGGCTTGGAAGAGAGCGGAACACAACCATTGCCATCTGGGCTGAGAATAAGCTTTTTGTCAACCGTACCGATGAACGCGCGGCAAAATACAGCCAGCTAAGCGGAACCGAACCAAAGTTGTATGAAGATGTTGAAGAGCTTATAGCAAAAGGGATAAATAAAATTCTATGGTACGATGAAGTCGAGCGCATTAATGAGTTTCAAAAAGAGCTTAAGGGTATAGTAAACCCTACGGTCAATTTTCATACATCTCAGCCTTTTTTTCTTGAATTTGTTGATGTAAACGCTTCAAAGGCAATAGCCCTTGAAAAACTGGGTGAGTTTTACGGAATAAAAAGAGAAGAAATGATTGCTATAGGTGACGGCTTTAATGATTTGTCCATGATAGAATATGCAGGTCTTGGTGTCGCCATGGAAAATGCTCCGGAAGAAATAAAGCAGGCGGCTGACTTTGTAACCCTGTCCAATGATAATGATGGTGTGGCTTATGTAATAGAAAAGTTTATATTAAACGATAAATAATATGAAGTGTTTAGCCCTTATTTTGCAGGATCTTGATTTAATTCATGCAAAATAATATATTATTTATGTGGTATATACTAATTCATGAGCTTATGCATCATTGTATACAGAGTTACTTAATGAATTTACAGGGATGAATGATTATGGATAACTTGATAAACTTAATGAAAGAAAAATATCCTGACTTTAGCAAAGGCCATAAAGCAATAGCGACATATATTATCAATCACTATGATAAAGCGGCGTTTATGACTGCAGCCCAGTTGGGAAAAGAAGTTGGTGTAAGTGAGTCAACCGTCGTGCGCTTTCCTGCCGAGCTGGGGTTTGAAGGTTACCCTGAACTGCAGAAAAAGCTGAAAGAACTCATCAAAAGCAAACTGACGTCTGTTCAAAGGCTTGAGGTTTCTGCCGGCAGAATAGACAAGGATAATGTGTTAAAAAGCGTTCTCCATTCGGATATGAATAAAATTAAAATGACGCTGGAAGAAATAGATGAAGAGAATTTCAGCAAAATAGTGGAAGAAATTCTTAACGCCAAGCATATTTACATTCTCGGTGTAAGAAGTTCCGCATCGTTGGCAAGCTTTCTGGGTTTTTATTTCAACCTGATTTTCGAAAATGTCAGATTGGTACATACCACCAGCGTCAGTGAAATGTTCGAACAGATTCTGAATGCGAAGGAAGGGGACATTGTTATCGGAATAAGTTTTCCCAGGTATTCCCGGAGAACAACGAAAGCCCTGCAGTTTGTAAGAAAGCAGGGGGCCACGACTGTTGCTGTTACCGACAACCCGAGTTCTCCGCTGGCGAAATGTGCAGATTATTCCATATTTGCAAGAAGTGATATGAACTCTTTCGTGGATTCGCTGGTTGCTCCGCTTAGCATTATAAATGCGTTAATTGTGGCGATAGGATTGAGAAGGAAGCAGCAAATCCAGGACACCTTTGAAAAGCTTGAAAGGATATGGGATGAATACCAGGTTTACGAAAAGGACGAATAACTGTTCATGTTTTAATTTAACAGTTTTACGGAAAAACTAAACTGTAAATATATCGCAAAATGGTGCTGAATCAGATGAAAAATGTAGGCGTTATCGGAGCAGGTGCAGCCGGTTTGATTGCCGCTGGCAGAGCAGCAGAACGGGGGCACCGTGTTTTTATATTTGAGAAAAATAAGATGGCGGGCAGGAAAATCCGGATAACCGGCAAGGGTAGGTGCAATCTGACCAATGATTGCGATATTAACACCCTTATTTCCAATATACCCGGAAACGGGAAATTCCTGTATTCGTCATTCAACCTGTTTTCAAATAAAGACATTATCGATTTTTTTGAGAAGATGGGCCTCAGGCTGAAAGTCGAACGGGGCAACCGCGTTTTTCCCGAATCCGACAATGCAAGGGATGTTGTTGACGCCCTTTTGAAATATGCTTCCGCACAAAATGTTCATTTCCATTATCAAACCAAAGTTGACGAAATACTCGTTAAGGACGGGCGTGTGACAGGTGTTGTACTTTCAGACGGAACCGACAGAAATCTTGACGCGGTGATACTCGCCACGGGTGGATTATCATACCCGGGAACCGGTTCCACCGGGGACGGGCACAGGATGGTGCAAAAGCTTGGACATACAATAACTCCGCTGAAACCTTCCCTGGTTCCGTTGACGGTTAAGGAGGAATGGGTTAGGGACCTGCAGGGGTTATCGCTTAAAAATACGGCCATCAAACTCGTCGACAGGAAAGGAAATATCATATACAGCGATTTCGGTGAAATGATGTTTACCCATTTTGGTGTGTCAGGTCCGGTAATTCTCAGTGCAAGCCGGCATATTTTAAAATACGGATATAAGGACGTGTTTCTTTCAATTGATCTGAAGCCGGCTTTATCCGAGGAAAAACTTGATAACAGGATTCAAAGGGATTTTGGGAAATTCTCCAGGAAAATGTTTAAGAATTCTCTTGATGAATTACTGCCAAATCTTTTGATTCCTGTTATTGTACGATTAAGCGGGATTCCGTCCGAAAAACCCGTTAACCAGGTTACCAGGGCCGAAAGGCAGAAACTGGTTTACCTTTTAAAAAATCTGACATGTGAAATAACTGGCTCCCGTTCGTTTGATGAGGCCATAGTAACAGCTGGCGGAGTCAGTGTTAAGGAAATTGACCCTAAAACCATGGAATCAAAATTAATAAGGGGTTTGTACTTTGCAGGCGAAATAATGGATGTTGATGCATATACCGGAGGGTTCAACCTTACTATTGCCTTTTCAACCGGATATACTGCCGGAAACAGTGTTTAATCACATATAAAACAATGCTTTCACCGGTTAAGGTTTAAAACATATGGGGATGGATAGAATATTTAAGAGTTTATAATAAAAAGCCGTGTGAAAGCATGAAATTTAACTGGGTTCTTATTGTAGTTTCAATTATCATGTGCATTGTACTTATTAGTGTGCAGGTTTTCAGAAGTTACCCTCTAGGTGTGGAAATTCCTGGAGATCCATACCTGGGCAGTCCGTTGTTGCCTTACCAGTCTTTAATAAAGTATGGCAGCATAACGCTTGATGTTATAGGTCAATATAAGCCGCACGCTGTAATGCTTTTCAAGAACGGTGATCGATTCCTTCTGGTTGAACAGTTTCCTGTCACTGTTGAACTAATGGACGGTGACGTGCTTGAAGTTTGGGTCCTGGAAGAACTTCCCGGTGCTGCGCTTATAACAAGAAAAACATCCGATAATGTAAAACTCAAGTATTCCAGGACGTCAATACCGCTGGAAAAAGGATTGCACCGTATAGCTAAGGTGTTTGTCAAAGATTAAAATTATATAATCAAAAGGGTTATCCTTGTATTCCCCGGTCCGGTTTTATATAATGATAAATGTTGGTATAAATATCTAACTCTGTTGTTCGGTAGCGGAGGAGTGTTATGAGTGATTATAATTACGAATACGGCAGTAAGGATATTGTCAAAGCTGCTATATATATGGCCTTGAGTGGGAGCAGGGATGAAGAAAAACACCTGAAAAGCCAATACGGCGAAAAGGGTATAAAATGCTGTGCGGTTGATTACGGCGGCGATTTTATAACATCAATTGTTAAAATTATTGAAAGAGCCGTGGTTTCTGCAAAACGTGAAGGAGTTATTATTGAAAGCCATGCCGAAGAAGGAGCTGTTGCAGGTGCCACAAGGGAGGCATTGAACCAGATCGCCAATAAGGCAATCGGCCTGAATATAGGCGGTAAAATAGGTGTTGCACGGTATCGTGATCACGTTGCTGTTTGCGTATTTTTTGGCATAGGTCTGTTACATCTGAATGAAATATCAATAGGAGTAGGGCACAGGGTGGTTTAACCACTTAAAATAAACGTTATGGAGGAGTTTTCTGTGAAGAATATACAGATAGCCATAGACGGACCTTCAGGGGCCGGAAAAAGTACAATGGCGAAAATTGTTGCCAGGGAACTGGGAATTCTGTACCTTGATACAGGAGCAATGTATCGTGCCGTAGCGTTGAAAGCAATTCGTTCAGGCGTTGATACAAAAGACAGCAGGGCTCTCGCTGAAATGGTAAAGGATATAGATTTGCAGGTTAAATATGAAAACGGAGTTCAAAAAGTTATCCTTGACGGAGATGATGTCACAGAAGAAATACGTACACCGGCTGTTACCGTAGGTTCATCCGACGTGGCGGTAAACCCTGCGGTCAGGGACATGATGGTGGAATTGCAGCGGGAGATTGCAAAAAAGAACAGTGTTATTATGGATGGCCGTGATATAGGAACCAATGTACTGCCGAATGCCGATGTAAAAATATTCCTTACAGCTTCCATAGAAGACAGGACAAAAAGGAGATATGAGGAACTCAAGGAAAAAGGTACGCTGAAGCAAACCTTTGAGGAATTGAGACAGGAAATGGAATACAGGGACAAGAACGACAGCAGCAGGGCGTATGCACCTCTGAAAAAAGCAGACGATGCCATTTTATTGGATACAACCGGCTTTTCGGTTGAAGAATCTGCAAAAACCATTCTTGATATCATAAAGTCGAGGATTTGAATATGTTTTATTGGTTTGTGGTTGGTTTATGCAAAATTTTCTTTTCGGTTTTTTTCAGAGTTGAATACAAAGGTCTTGAAAATGTACCTGAAGAAGGACCTTTAATTATATGCTGCAATCATATAAGCCTGTTGGATATGTTTTTATTTGGCCACCGCATACCAAGAAAGGTGCATTTTATGGCCAAGAAGGAATTGTTCGGTATACCGCTTGTGAACGTTGCCATTAAAGCCCTTGGGGCATATCCGGTGAACAGGGGCCATGGTGATCTTAATGCGGCAAAGACCACTTTACAGTTATTGAATGAAGGCAAGGCAGTTGGTATATTTCCCGAAGGGACTAGGAGCAAGAAAGTAAAAGGAAGAGTCAGGCCAAAAAGCGGTGCGGTATTGTTTGCCATTGAGTCAGGCGCACCAATTCTACCCGTCGGAATTTTCGGAGATTACAGGATATTCTCAAAAATGAAGGTAGTTTACGGCAAACCGTTCAAAATAGAATGGAACAATGGTGAAAAAGCTGTAAAATCAGATTTGCAGAACCTGGTTGATGGCCTGATGGACAATATTTACTCTCTTGATCAGGAATAAAGGAATTTATACCGGAGGGAAGGATTGATGGGAAAAATCATACTGGCAAAAACAGCAGGTTTCTGCTTCGGTGTTGACAATGCGGTAAAGCTTGCATTTCAGACTTTGGAGAAGAATCCTGGCAGTACACGTATTTTAGGGGAAATAATTCATAACAGGCAGGTATTGGAAATACTTGAGGAACAGGGTGTAAAAACAGTTCATGACGCAAGCCGGCTGGAAAGCGGTGACCATGTTGTTATAAGAGCGCACGGAATCGGTGAAGCTATATATGACGAACTGAAAAGCAGGAATGTCATAATTCATGATGCAACCTGCCCTTATGTTAAGAGAATACATAACCTGGTAAGGCAACAGCATTCCGAGGGATGTACCATAATCATTGTGGGTGACAGAAATCATCCGGAGATAATAGGAGTTAACGGATGGTGTGAAAACAAAGCTTATGTGGTTTCGAGCGCAGAAGAAGTGGAAGACTTGCCCGATATTTCCAATTGTGTATGTGTTTTTGCACAGACGACTTTAAAACCTGAAAAATATGATGAGATTTATGAAATTATTAAGAAAAAGTTTGCAAATACCCTGAAATTTGATACAATATGTAATGCGACTGAAAAACGACAACGGGAAGCACGCGAAATATCCGGAACTGTTGATATAATGATTGTTATTGGCGGCAAAAACAGCTCTAATACACAAAAATTATATGAAATATGTTCTGAAAACTGCCCGTTGACATATAAAATTGAAACCGTGGCGGAGCTACCACCATTGGATATAAAGAATATCAACACTATTGGGATTACTGCAGGGGCTTCTACACCCGACTGGGTAATCAAGGAGGTTATTGAAACAATGGAAGAAATGATGAACAAACATGAGAATGAAATGTCTTTCAAAGAGGCATTCGAAGAATCCGAGGTAAACAGCCTGCGGGCCGGTGAAATTGTAAAGGGTCGTATCATTGGGTACAATACCAGCGAAGTCTTTGTTGACCTTGGTTATAAGGCAGATGGAACTATTTCCATGGAAGAATTCCTGGATGATCCTGATTTTGACCCTGAAAAGGATTTAAAGGAAGGGGATGAAATCCTCGTTTATATAACTAAAGTAAACGACGGAGAAGGTAATGTTTCTCTTTCCAAAAAGAGAGTGGATTTAATGCTTGGAATGGAAGAGATTGAAGAAGCTTTCAATGAAAAAAAGCCGCTTGAGGCTGTTGTTAAAGAAGTAGTAAATGGCGGGGTGGTAGCAAACTATAAAGGTGTCCGTGTATTTATTCCTGCTTCACAGATGGATGAACATTTCGTAAAAGATTTAAATGAGTTTTTGAATAAAAAAGTTAAGTTTGAAATTCTTGAAATGTCCAAGAATAAACGCAGGGTAGTAGGATCACGCAAGAATGTATTGGAAAAGGAAAAAGCCGAGAAGCTGGAAGAATTCTGGAATAATGTTGAAGTAGGAAAAGAGTATACCGGTACAGTAAAAAGCCTTACTAATTTCGGTGCATTCGTTGATCTGGGCGCAGTTGACGGTTTGATTCATCTTTCTGAATTGTCATGGAAGAAGATAAGCAAGCCTTCAGATGTATTAAAGGTTGGACAGAAAGTTACCGTCAGGATTCTGGGGTTTGACAGGGAGAAGCAAAAGGTATCGCTCGGTTATAAAAAGGCTGAAGAAAACCCATGGTACAATATTGACAAGAAGTATTCGGTTGGAGATATAGTTGAAGGTAAAATAATACGCCTGGTTCCGTTCGGAGCTTTCGTTGAATTGGAAGAAGGTGTGGAAGGACTCGTTCATATTTCACAGATTTCCAATGTTCACCTGGCTAAACCCGATGAAGTTCTTTCTGTAGGCCAGGTTGTAAAAATGAAGGTTCTGGAGGTTAACCCGGAGTTAAAGAAAATCAGCCTCAGTATCCGCGAAGTAGAGCCGATTGATCCGGTCCGCAATAATAATGAGTCTTCTGAAGAAGCCAAGGAAGATGATGTTCCTACAACTCACGTTGAAGAAATGAAAACCACCATAGCAGATATTATTAAAGAATAATAAAAATGGCCGATATAATATATAAGACCGGATTTTCCGGTCTTATTTCCTATGCAGGCAAATATGCAATTAGATTTATACTGCTTAGATTTACAGGTTTGCAATATCAACGGACAGGTGATACCATTGTTTGACTATGAAGAATTTAAAAAGGCTTTTTATGAATACTCAAGCATAGACTTGAACCTTTACAAAGAAAAACAGATGAAACGCCGTCTGACTTCACTGGTGGAGAGAAACGGGTTTTCCAGTTTCATGGATTTTTTTCGGGCAACACTTAAGGATCGCTATTTATACCAAACATTCATAAATTATCTTACCATTAATGTTTCTGAGTTTTACAGGAACCCGAATCAGTGGGAAATCCTGAAGGACGTCATATTTCCGATGATAATTGACAGAAAAGGCTCAATTGAAAGGATAAAAATATGGAGTTCGGCATGCTCGACGGGAGATGAGCCATACACCCTGGTAATGATATTGAGCAATTTTTTCCCTTTGTCAAAAATAAGAATTATTGCTACTGATATTGATTTGGCTGCGATTGAAAAAGCAAAGCAGGGGCTGTACCCTTCAAGAAGCATCAAGGATTTGCCAAAGGAATATTTGAGCCAATATTTCGTGCGTATCAGCGATGAAACTTATAAAATATCCGACGATATAAAAAGATGTGTTGAGTACAGGCAGCTGAACCTTCTTCGCGATCCATACCCGCAGGAAGTGGATTTGATTGTGTGCCGCAATGTACTTATATATTTTACAGAGGAAGCCAAAACCCAGATATATAAGAATTTCAACCGTTCCCTAACCGAAAACGGGATATTGTTTCTGGGAAGCACCGAACAAATTATCGGAGCGGCCAAATATGGCCTGAAACCGATATATACATTTTTCTATCAGAAAATTCAGAGCGTGTAAGAGGTAATTAATCCATGGTCAGGTTGGAAGATATGAGCAGGGAAGAACTGCTGGCAGTGATTGAAATGAAGGATAAAATAATAGCAGACCTGAAAAAAGAAATAGAGGTTTATACGGAGCTCATAAAAGAGCTCCGGGAAAATAAAGAAAATATCGGAACATAGTTTCGATATAAAATCAGCAATATTTTTCATATTCTTCTTGAGTGCTTATACGATGGGAGCCAGGAGCATGATTTCTTCGTTATTGTTATAGATCGTATCAAACTGTGAAATAGGTAATGGGTTTCTCCCCAAACCAACTTCGATAGTATAACCCGGTCTTCTGAATTCTTCAATGAACCAGTCTTTATATCCTGCATAAGCAGCTTCATAAGGCGTTTCAGACAGTTGATAACCACTGGCGCGGGCGAATATTTCACCTATTTCCCGTGCCCTCGGAATTTGCATGTTTTTATATAGCCAGTATATAACCTCTCCCTGGGAGTGGTAAGCAATTACAAGCTTAAAATTATGCTGTCTTGTAAAGTTCACCATGGTTTGGGTTTCAGGTTCGGATAAAGGATATGGTCCACCATAACGGGTGGGCCCCGGGCCGAAAATACCAAGGGATTCTTCCTGTGCCTTGGCCTCCTCCCAGCTTGCAGGATAGTTCCTGTTCAAATCTGTACCTCTTATGTTTGCCTGCCATACCTGTGAAAAAGGAAGACCGGTTCTGTTCCACTGAAGAAGCTGACTGTAATACGGATTATCCGGCTTAAGGCCCTCAAGTACGAGATTTACGCCATCAGGATTAACCATCGGTATAATGTATATACTGCTTCTGTTCCAGATTTCACGGACATTATACCCCCTGATGGAATATCCGAAAGCATATGCACGGCAAAAATTCTCTATAAATTTCATCAACAGCGGGGTTGTTATCCATTCCAGAGCATGATGGGCACCATTATAGTGAACTTCAACAGGTCCTGTACCAAGCCTGATATAATACAGGTTTCTGCCAAGCACGCTTCTGCCTGCAATTCCGGTTTCAATAAACGGGTACCTTGCCTCAAGTCCTTCAATATCCATTTCCATGATGTCATAAGTATAGTCAATGTCGGTAAAGACCACATCAATTCCATAGGGAACGGTAATAATCTGTCCAACCCTCAGGTATAACGGATTTACGCCCGGATTTGCAGTAAGTATCGCGTTAACCGTGGTGTAATATCTTTGAGCAATCCTGTACAGCGTATCACCCGGACGAATAGTATATGTATCATATCCCCGTAGAAAACTTTGAAAATAGTTCCATGTAACAGGACCGACTACTCCGTCGGGTGTCAGTCCGTTATTCCTTTGAAATTCTATTACAGCGCGCTGGGTTTGCGAACCGAAAACACCATCTACAGGACCCGGGTTATAACCGATTCTCGCCAGCAGGCTTTGAACCAGTTTTACATAAGGGCCCCTGGAGCCAAGCCTTAATGTTTCCATAGAATCACCACACAAAGAAAATACCTGCTATAACATCATATTAGGCTTGCGAAAAATGGTTACAAAGACCGATGGCATAATAATGCCTGGTATGATAGAATATTGGTTGCTGGTAGTATAAAGGGTTTTTATGTTAATTAAGATCAGAATTTAATCATTTATAATTTTGGGGGGTATTATTTATGAAAAGGGTAATCCTGGCACCTGATTCTTTCAAGGGTACAATGAGTTCCATAAGAATATGTGAAATAATGGAGAAAGAGATCACAAAATTTTATCCTGATATTGAAATATTGAAAGTTCCCGTTGCAGACGGAGGTGAGGGAACGGTTGATTCCCTTGTTCGGGCTGCCGGGGGCAATAAAGTATATGTGAAGGTAAAAGGCCCGTATTTCGAAGAAATGGATTCTTTCTACGGAGTACTGTCAGACGGGGAAACAGCCGTTATAGAGATGGCGGCTGCAGCAGGGCTTCCGCTTGTGGAAATCAGGAAAAATCCTTCGGCTACAACTACATATGGCGTTGGTGAGCTTATCAGGCATGCGGTTTCAAACGGGTGCAAAAAAATAATCATAGGTCTTGGCGGAAGCTGCACTAATGACGGCGGAGCAGGCATGGCAGCCGCACTTGGCGTTAAATTCCTGGACAAGGACGGGAAGGAGTTCATACCCGTAGGGGGAACCCTGTCGCAAATCGAAAAAATTGATACTTCCGATATGCTGGATTTGTCGGGTTTGACTATTACAGCGATGTGCGATGTTAACAATCCTCTGTGTGGTGAAAATGGAGCATCCCGGATTTTTGGCCCGCAAAAAGGCGCCGATAACGAAATGGTGGAATTTCTTGACAGGAACCTGAGACATTTTGCCGCTGTAATTAAGTTACAACTCAACAAAGATATAATTGACATGCCCGGTGCAGGTGCTGCTGGAGGATTGGGCGCAGGAGCCGCGGTATTTCTTGGTGCGGAGCTTAAACAGGGTATTGATGTCGTGCTTGACACAGTTAATTTTAACGAGCTTCTGAGACAGGCTGATTTGGTTTTTACCGGTGAAGGAAAAATTGACGGGCAAAGCCTTAGAGGAAAAGTTGTTCATGGAGTTGCCGTACGGGCGAAAAGATATGGAGTTCCTGTTATTGCCGTTGTTGGGGATATAGGTGATGAAACCGATGAAATATACTCCTGCGGGGTATCTGCAATAATGAGTATCAACAGGGTTGCCGTACCCTTTGAAATTGCAAGGCTAAGGAGTGAAAAAGATCTTGCGCTTACTATGAATACAATTATGAGATTACTGAACATTAATGTTTAGAAGTTAGTATAACAGCGGGTGATCCGGGTGATTTTGCCGGCGCAGGGCAGCACACTCCAGCCGCATACCAGCAAATTGAGAGCATAGAACCGGGTGATCATGGATATGGAGACCACTATGTCAAGACTATTGAGTACTGTGGAGCGTGTGTTTCAGCAGGTGCTTTGTTGCCCAGGGAGACAAAACACCAGGAGCGGGACCTGCGGATAGAAAATGAAATTATTACAAAGTACTTGATATTTTACGAAAAAGAATATATTATACTTCTTTAAGCGTTGAAATGTGCATTTAATCATGATTTATTGAAGAGTTGCTTCAGAAGGAGAAACTAAATTGCGTAAAAAGAATTATGAAATAGATATGTGCAACGGCCCGTTGTTCGGGAAGATTATAGTTTTTTCCGTTCCTATGATTTTATCGGGGATCTTGCAGCTTCTGTACAATGCAGCTGATGTAGTTGTCGTAGGACGTTTCACCGGTAGTACGGCTTTGGCCGCGGTAGGTTCCACAGGTTCACTTACAAATTTAATAATCAGTTTGTTTATGGGGTTGTCGGTTGGTACAAGTGTTACCGTCGCACAGTATTATGGTGCAGGTGACTGGAAAAATGTCAACCAGGCGGTACATACTTCCATTGCGACAAGCGTTATCTGCGGTATTATTGTAGGAATACTCGGAATATGCATGGCTGAGAAGTTTCTGATTTTAATGGATACTCCGGGTGATGTTCTGGATCAGGCAACTCTTTATATGCGCATATATTTTGCAGGGATACCTGCTTCCATGATATATAACTTCGGAAGCGCCATATTGAGAGCAGCCGGCGATACAAGAAGACCGTTTGTTTTCCTGTCGATATCAGGACTGGTGAATGTTGTATTGAATCTTATCTTTGTAGTATTCTTCAGAATGGGAGTTGCAGGAGTTGCTTGGGCAACGGTAATATCCCAGGTTATTTCGGCTGTGTTGATTATTATATGCCTGGTACAGTTTAACGGACCTTGCAGGCTTAATTTAAAGGGTATAAAAGTTTACAGCGATAAGCTTTGGAAAATTGTGAAAATTGGCTTGCCGGCCGGCTTGCAGGGATCAATTTTTGCAGTGTCCAATGTGATGATTCAGTCATCGGTCAACTCATTCGGATCGGCGGTTATGGCAGGAAATTCCGCGGCATCGAACATTGAGGGTTTTATCTACGTGGCAATGAATTCCATATATAATACCGCGTTAACCTTTACAGGCCAGAATGTAGGTGCTAAAAAATACGATCGGATAAACCGGATCCTTGGAATTTGCATTTTAACCGTCGTATCCATAGGAGTTGTAATGGGAGTGACTGTACTGCTTTTGGACTGGCAGCTGTTAAGCATATACGCCCCCAACAATACCGAAGTAATCGAATATGGCGTCACAAGGCTGAATATCATAGCAAAGACCTACTTTTTATGCGGTATGATGGATGTCATGGTTGGAATGCTGAGAGGAATGGGTAAATCATTTATGCCGATGGTTGTGTCGGTGGTGGGTGTCTGTGGAATAAGAATTTCATGGATATTACTGATTTTTGCCCAAAGCCGTGACCTGGCAACACTTTATGCTTCCTACCCGGTATCATGGTTTGCAACTTTTACGATACACTTTATAACCTTTATGATTATCAAAAAGCGGGTTGAATCCAAAGAGAAAGTACTTGAAGTTCAGCCTGTATAATGCATTTCAATATATTTGAATATATAAACTCCCTGTGTTAATTCCAGGGAGTTTTTTACTTGGACAAGCAATAATATCGTGTTTTGCTTTCCGACAGGCAGATTTAACCGGGCAGAACATATAAACTTATAGCATTACAGCATGGATTTCAACCGTTATGTAAAGGTGTCATGACGGGGCAAACTTCATATTGGTTCAATAAATTAACAAAACCGTATTTCCTTTATAATATCGCTTTGCTTTGTGAACTTGAAAGAAGGATTAATCAATATTCTGAAAAAGAAGAAGGGTTCATAAACACATAAAAAAGAGACAACTTTTAAGTTGTCTCTTTAAACTTGGTAGTTTGGTGCGAAAGGCGGGACTTGAACCCGCACGTGCTTGCGCACACTAGAACCTGAATCTAGCGAGTCTGCCAATTCCACCACTTTCGCATGTTGTTAGCGGAAACAATGTTTATTATAAAGTGGAGAAATTGGTTTGTCAATAGTAAATAAAGGTTAAATTGCTCTTTTTATATGTGTTTTTTACCAGTCATTCGCTTCTTCACCATATACAACATTCAAGCCGGTGCTCGATATTCCGAATGTATCGTGTTTTTTGTTACCGCAGGGATCGTTATTGGCAACTTAAGCAGTATTTCTTCAGCTTTTTCAAGGGTTTTCGGGGCATCTGTTTCACCAGCTGCTTCCAGCCGAAAGCATGCTGCAGCAGTTGATTCTTTTTGTTTCTTTTCTAACCATTTTACTTATTGTATAATTAATATTAAGCACTCAACTGTTTATTATAATACATAAACAGTATTTTATCCTGTATTTATGAAAATGATGGGCTCAGGTACAAGTGCTGTCTGGAGGGGTTTTATGAATGGCAATGATAAGTCGAAGTGGTGGAAAATCGTTGTAATATCTTTGTTGATTATTGTCCCGGTAACAGCCGTTATTGTTGCATTTTTTTTATTGAACAGGGACTCAAAAAGGGTATATACGATAAAGGTGGAAAAATAGATTGTTAGAAAGGTTTGACATATGCTTCACGAATTTTCGAGGACTGAATTGTTAATAGGAAAGGATGCTTTAAACAAACTTAAAAACAGCAAGGTTGCCATATTCGGTATAGGCGGTGTCGGCTCCTTTGTCGCCGAAGGGCTTGTAAGGGCGGGGGTTGGCAAGTTCGTTCTTGTGGATGATGATTTGATTTGTCTTACGAATATCAACCGGCAGATTCATGCAACAAGAAAAACAATCGGCAAACCCAAGGTAGAAGTAATGCGCGACAGGATCCTGGAAATAAATCCAAGGGCCGAAGTTACGACATTTAAAAAGTTTTACATGCCTGGCTGTGCCGCAGAAATGATCCAGGGTGATGAGGATTATATAGTTGATGCCATTGATACCGTCACCGCAAAGATAGATTTGATTGTTAATGCGAAAAAACTTGGCATCCCGGTAATAAGTGCAATGGGAGCGGGGAATAAACTTGATCCCACCAGGTTTGAAGTTGCAGATATATATGAAACATCAATATGCCCCCTTGCGAAAGTGATGCGGAGAGAGCTCAGAAAACGCGGTATTGATTCACTTAAGGTGGTGTATTCGAAAGAGGAGCCCATAATGCCGGTTGAATCCGAAGAGAACAGCTGTAAAACAGGCTGTGTATGTCCTAAAGGGACCGAACGCAAGTGTACCGCGCGAAGGCAGGTACCCGGGAGCATTTCATTCGTTCCGTCGGTTGCAGGTCTTATTATTGCCGGGGAAGTAATAAAAGATTTGGTTAAGTAGCACAATTTCATATCTGAATTTTCTTTCACAATTTCCCTATAGTGATATGTTTACTTTTATTAAATTATTATATAATGAAAAGGGAATTACTACATGATTTATTATAAAATGTAATAATTGACCGATTCTTTATGGAAGGTGGACAAGTTTGAACAAAGCATTGGAATTATATAAAGAGAAAATTGCAGGGAAGAAGGCTGCTGTTTTGGGTTTTGGTATAAGCAACAGGCCTTTGGCAAAAACATTGGCGAAATGGGGAGCAGATGTAACGGTTTTTGACAGGAAAAATGAAGAAGAGTTTCAGTCAATTTCAGAGTATAAAGATATTGGTATCAAGTTTTCTTTGGGCCAGGGATATTTGGATAATCTGAAAGGTTTTGACGTAATTTTCCGGACTCCGGGAATGCGCTTTGATATTCCGGAAATCTTAAGGGAATTGGATAACGGAGCAGAGCTTGCATCCGAAATGGAAGTGTTTATGGAAACATGTCCCGCAAAGATTTATGCCGTCACTGGCAGCGACGGCAAAACAACGACCACTACCCTGGTATATGAGATATTAAAGCAGGAAGGTTATAACTGTTACCTGGGAGGGAATATCGGTACTCCTTTGATTGACAAGGTTGAAGAGATAGGTGCTGACGATAAGGTTGTACTGGAACTTTCAAGCTTTCAGCTCCTTACCATGAAAAACAGTCCAAATGTAGCAATTATAACCAACATTTCACCAAACCATCTTGATATACATAAATCAATGGAAGAATACATTGATGCAAAAAAGAATATTTTCAGGTATCAGTCAGGTAATGACAGGATTGTTCTTAATTACGATAATCTTATTACAAGAAGCTGTATACCCGAGGTTAACGGAAGGCTGGTATTATTCAGCATAAAGGGAGAGTGCTCAACAGGAACGTTTTTGAGAGGGAATACCATTATCTACCGTGAAGGCGATATGGAAAGAGAGATCATGTACATTGACGATATTAAACTTCCGGGTATGCATAATGTGGAGAATTATATGGCTGCAATATCTGCCGTAATACCCGAAGTCAGTACAGAATCAATCATAAATGTGGCAAGGAATTTTTCGGGTGTTGAACACAGAAACGAATTTGTAAGGACGGTGAACGGGGTATCATTTTATAATGATTCCATTGGTTCAAGTCCTACACGCACCACTGCCACAATTAAATCCTTCAAAAGGAAGGTAATTTTAATCGCCGGGGGATATGACAAGAAGCTGAGTTATGATGAGCTGGGGGAAACAATCCACAATAATGTCAAATCCATGGTGTTAATGGGAAATACTGCCGATAAAATTGAAAAAGCCTATTTTGATTATGTTAAAAATGCAAAGCTGGATCCGATTCCCGTAGTCAGGGTTACAAATATGGAGGAAGCTGTAAACGAAGCCTATAAACTTGCTGCAAGCGGTGATATTGTGGTTTTGTCCCCTGCGAGCGCAAGTTTTGACTTGTATGCAAACTTCATGGAAAGAGGTAATCATTTCAAGGAAATAGTACGAAAGCTGTAGACAGGCCGGACAGCCTGATGCCATACAAAAAACCGGTTCCCGGCGGAACCGGATAAGGGGGTTCTATTATGGAGAGTAAATCCATTATGCAAAGTATTGCAGAAAATGTCGGCAAGGTCATGGTAGGCCAGAGCGGTGCCGCAAAGTTAATGGTGGTGTGCCTTGCAGCGGGAGGCCATGTACTTATAGAGGACGTTCCTGGTATAGGTAAAACTACGATGGCCAATGCACTGGCAAAATCCATCGGGGTGTCGTTTAACAGGATCCAGTTTACACCGGATATACTGCCATCCGATATAACCGGTTTCTCCATGTATAACCCCAAAACAGGCGAGTTTGAATACAAACAGGGCAGTATTATGAGTAATATCATTCTGGCTGATGAAATTAACCGTACTTCACCAAAAACGCAGGCCAGCATGCTGGAAGTAATGGAAGAGCGGCATGTCACCGTGGATGGTGTTACTTATGATGTTCCCGAACCTTTCATGGTTATAGCAACCCAGAACCCGGTGGAATACATGGGGACATATCCGCTGCCCGAGGCTCAGCTTGACAGGTTTTTAATGAAAATTACAATGGGTTATCCCGATAATGAAGACGAAGTTAATATTCTTTTCAGATTCAAGAAATCAAATCCTCTGCATAGTCTTACACCCGTTGCAGATGGAAATCAAATATCGGAATTGCGCAGACAGGTAAGGGAAGTTCATGTTGAAAAGGCAATAGGCGAATACATAGTTGAAATTGTTCAAAGCACCAGGCGGCAGGAACACGTTCTTTTAGGGTGCAGCCCGAGAGCATCCATTTACCTGATGCGGGCGGCTCAGGCACTTGCCCTTTACATGGGAAGGGACTATGTCATTCCTGATGATGTTAAAAGCCTGGCTGTACCTGTCCTTGCTCATCGCATGATATTACGGCAGGAAGCCAGAATCAGAAAAATAACATCCGAAAGCATACTTTCAGATTTACTGAAAAATATCAGGGTTCCTGCTTAGACAGGCTATATCAGTGGTTAACCGGTTTTTATTCATAAACGGGTATTTAATCGTCCTGTTATATTATTAAATGTAAAAGGAACAAAACTTTATGAAAAGAAGTAGAATAAGTTATCTGATATTGCTTTTCCTATCATTTGTGTATATTTATTTTGACGGAGGATTTCTGCCATATACGCTTTTTTACATAATGTTGTCGCTTCCTGTAGTTTCATTGGTTTACCTGCTTATTGTCTTCAATACCTTTAAATACACCGAAAAACTCGTTAAAAGGGAATACCAGAAGGGGGAAATCCTGGATTATACCTTGCAGATTCACAACATTACACCGTTTTATATAGCGTATTTTACAGTATACATGCATATGGAAGGCCAGATGCTGATAAAAGGCATGAAAAATGAGCACCTTACGCTTAAACCGTTCAGTGTGCAGGAGTTCAGGTTTAATGTACCGATCCAATACAGGGGAAAGTACAAAGTTGGAATTTCACACATAGAGATAAAGGATTTCCTTAATCTGTTTTCTTTTAGATATTTACCCGGAGAAACAAAGCAGATACGGGTTTTCCCCCGTATCCTGCCTGTTGAAGAACTGGATATTCCGTATGTAAGAATGTCGGAAAATGAATATTTGTCTCAGAACAAAGACGTTGGACACACCGAAATCAGGGATATACGGGATTACAGGTACGGTGACGGTTTCAAAAAAATCCACTGGAAGCTGTCGGCAAAATATAACAAATGGCTCATTAAGGAAACCAATTCATCATCCGAGAAGGAATTCTGGGTTCTGCTGAACTTGTCAAAAATGTATGGAAGTGCCTGGGACGTTTTGCTAAGAGAGGACAGGACGGTTGAGTTCCTTGTTTCACTGGCCAGGGTGCTTCTGAACTCAGGGTTTAACATTAAACTTTGTTTTTACAGATCCGAGCAGATGTGTCTTGCATATTCAGGAAACAATGGCTTTATGCAGCTTTATGACCTGCTGTCATTTATCCCTTTCGACCAGAATGTGGATTTTAATGACATTATGAACTTTTTTGTTGACAGCATGCCCGAAAGACAAAGCGTTATGGTCTTTTCACCGATTGTGGACGAAAAACAGCTTGATTGTCTCAGTAAAATGGCTGCAAATGGTCACGATGTTTCCCTGTTTTACTGTGATGTTGAAGACAGTGAAATAAAGAATGAAGTTGAAGTTGCCCTGGAAAAGGAACTGCCTGAGCTTGGAATCAGAACGATTGATTTGCTGAAAAACATTGCTGTGGCAGAAAATGGTTATTGGCAGAAAATTTCATGAATGAGCAGGCTTTGGCCGTAATCTTTAAGCCTTATTGACAAAAAGGTGTGCAGGAAAGAAACTATCAGGTGAGCAGGAAGTGACGAATATATGAAAAAACGGTATTTTGATTATATATCGCTGGTGTTTGCCGGAATATTATACGTTTTTTCGGTTTTAAGAGTAACAATTGTTCCGATGCATGTTCCTGTAAAATCATGGCATATGCTTTTGTTTACGGTAGGGGCTTTCCTTTTCTATTGTCTTGTTAATACAAAAGTGGGTCGTATAGTCTTTTTGACTGCGGCGGGCGCGGGACTGGCCTATGCAGCATATCTTGCTTTCAGCAACGGAATTTCGAATATTTCTTTAACATTTGCACCTGTAATAAGACTTGTAAATATTATGATCCAGGTTGGAACGGGCTATTATGACGGCACAATACCCTTTTCAATGCTATTGAAGGCTTTGGGAGTTTATACACTTATTATTGCACTGCCTGTTTACTATTTATTGGTAAAATATTTCAGATTCTATCTGGTGTTTACGCCGGGACTGGTTGTTTTTATGATCGTATGGGGACTGATAAGGCATGTGGATAAGCTTTCATTCTTTATTTTTATTTCTGTTGCAATTATATGTTACATTAGGCATGTCTACATGACAAATTTGAAAACAGGCAGGGGAACCGGCGAATCAACATATGACGGAAGTATGTTTGTTTATTATGTACCGATAGCCGTGGTTGTTATTCTGCTTGCGGTTTCGGTTCCGGTGAGTGAAAAGCCGATAGAATGGCCATGGCTGGATGAAAAAATATATGATTTCTGGTGGGACATGAAAAAGAAATATACAATTGACAGGTACGACACGTTTTCACTTGCCGAAACGGGTTTTGGAGACCCTTCACGCCTGGGTGGCCCGGTATATGCGGATGATACCCCGATTCTGCTTGTGAAAGCTCCCACCCGCGTGTACTTGAGGGGAGCTGTTTACGACAGTTACACGGGAACTGGATGGGAAGTGACCGAAAAGAGCAGGGAACTTTACCTTGAGGACAGGATTTATGATCACAGGGAGCTTGCATACGGGTGGAAAGCAACCTCGATGAAATTCGGTTTTTTAACAGCCGGGGAGTATGACCAATACCTGTTGAACAGGGAGCTGCCGACTTCAGGCAGATTTTTTTCCTACGAAGAATACATGGATTTTTTCAGAAAACGGACAATGCCACAGATTTTGGACAAGCTTTTTCCGGAAGAGAAGCTTTCGGTGCAGCATCTGCAGGTAAGAACAAAGTCATTGTTTACACCATTGAAACTGTATGTGCCTATAACGGGCATTCCTACAAATGTATATACACTTAATGAGAGCATTGAAGGTGTATTCCGGTCGGACAGGAGATTGCGCGGCGGTACTTCATATAATGTCAATTATCTTCAACCGGCTTATGGCATGAGAGAGATGGAGAATTATTTCAATCTGAGCAAACCCGGTTTGTACTCGGAACTTATTGATTACTTGGAAAGTTTCATCAGGGAACAGGAAGAACAGGACGAAAAAAGTGATGCAAGGCAGCAGCTTGGTTATACCATTGATGTTTATAACTTGCTTGAAAGATACAGTGAAGAAGTACATAGCTTATATACCGGCATACCCGAAGGAATTCCCGAAAGGGTTGTTGAACTGGCAAAGAAGATTACTGCTTCAAGCAATACAACATATGCCAAGGTTAAAAGCCTTGAAAGTTATTTACGGCAAAACTATCATTACACTCTCAGCCCTTCATATCCGCCATCTGATCAGGATTTTGTAGATTATTTCCTGTTTGACGGGAAGGAAGGGTATTGCTCATATTTTGCCAGCGCCCTTTGCATAATGACAAGGGCAGTTGGGATACCGGCAAGGTATGTGGAAGGGTTTTTACTACCTGAAAAATCCGACAGGGATGATAGTTACCTGGTAACAAACCAGAATGCTCATGCATGGGTTGAAGCTTATCTTGAAGGTGTCGGATGGGTTACATTCGAGCCCACTCCGCCTATGGCAAACGCACAGAACTATTATGTAAGCCTTCGCGATATGGGAACGGGTGATGAAAGTTTAATTCCCGATATATTTGACGAATATGTAGAGGAAGAATCCCCATCGAATATTTTTCTGCCCGGTTATGATGAAAATGTACCGGCAGCCTATACAATAACAGACAAGACAATTCTCCTTTTGATAATTGCTTTTGTGCTTGCTGTAATAATACTGAACAGGTTGTTTATACTTGCAAGATGGATCGTGCTCCATATTATTCCGGCCAAAAAAAGCATACTTATTCTATACCGCCGTGCCATATCTTACCTCTCACAGGCAGGGTGTATTCTGAAAACCGGTCAGACACCAAAGGATTATGCGGAAATTGTTGATGAACGCTATCAATTCAAATGCATGAACATGTCTGAAATGGTGGATTTATATTACAGTGTAAGATTCGGTTCCCATGATGTGGACAAGAAAACCTTGAAGCGTGTTCTTGCATTTGTCTCGGAAGTAAAAGCAAAAACAGGTCATAACATGTATTTTCCCATAAGATTTTTATTCAGGAACTTAATATTTAAAGGATGAGGTTACTGTTCAGAGGTTCGTATAGCTGCGGGTGATTCGGGTGATATTGCCGGCGAAGAGTAACACGCTCCGAATTCTGCACCCCTCTCGCCAGGATTATGTTAGGACTAATGGCTTGTACCATAGTACGTGCTTTCTTGCTCAAGAAGGCAAAACACCTGAAGCAGGACCCGCAGACGGATATTGCAAACTGATACCTTTGAAGAGTAACGGGTAAACTGAGCATGGCAAAATTCGACCATATTTTTATTGACATTTGCTCATACATTGACTTAGAATGGGTAAAGTAATGCGCAGGGAGTGAAATGATGACACAGATACGTGATGATATAAGGAATATTGCCATTATTGCCCATGTTGATCATGGCAAAACAACACTGGTTGACGCAATGCTTAAGCAAAGCGGTATTTTCAGGGCAAATGAGAAGGTTGCCGAACGCGTACTGGATTCCAATGAGCTGGAAAGAGAAAAGGGAATTACCATTATGTCAAAGAATACCGCCATTTCATATAAAGGAGTCCGGATAAATATAGTGGATACCCCGGGACATGCTGATTTTGGCGGGGAAGTGGAACGAATCCTGAAAATGGTTGACGGTGTTCTCCTTCTTGTTGATGCTTATGAAGGTCCGATGCCTCAAACCCGCTTTGTTTTAAGAAAAGCGTTGAGCATGAAATTAAAACCGATAGTTGTAATAAATAAGATCGACCGTAAGGAAGCGCGTCCTGAAGAGGTAATAGACGAGATTTTCGACCTCTTTATCGAACTGGAGGCAAGCGATGATCAGCTCGATTTTCCTGTGGTATATGCTTCGGGAAGGGATGGAATTGCGTTTCATGAGATTGGTGAAGATTCATCGGATTTAAGACCGCTGTTTGATACAATTCTGAAGCATGTTCCCTCACCCGCAGGGGATGTGAATGCTCCTTTCCAGTTGTTAATATCCAGCATTGACTATGATGACTATGTTGGAAGAATTGCCATAGGGAAAATTGAACGAGGAACGATAAGCAAAGGCGACAAGGTTGTTGTATGCAGGAAGGACGGCCGGATTGATCCTGTTAAAATCGGCTCGATCCAAATTTTCAGCGGACTGAACAGGGTTGATGTTGATAAGGCCCAGGTTGGGGAAATAGTTTGTATTACAGGATGTGATGATATAACTATAGGAGATACGGTTTGTGATGCCGAACATCCTGAGCCGCTGCCGTTTGTCGATATAGATGAACCCACAATATCCATGCAGTTTCTTGTCAACAACAGCCCATTTGCCGGTACCGAGGGCTCATATGTGACATCCAGGCATTTAAGGCAAAGGCTTTTTAAAGAAATGGAAACAAACTTGAGTCTAAGAGTTGAAGAAACCGATTCACCTGACAATTTCAAGGTGTCGGGAAGAGGTGAACTGCACCTGTCAATCCTTATTGAAACCATGCGGAGGGAAGGCTATGAATTTCAGGTATCAAAACCTGAAGTAATTACGAAATATATTGACGGGGTATTGCATGAACCGATGGAATACCTGGTGGTGGATATACCTGAAGAATACATGGGCCCAATAATGGAAGAGCTGGGAGGGAGAAAGGGAGAAGTTGTCAATATTCATCCTCCTTCACAGGGTTTTATCAGGCTTGAATTCAAAGTGCCCGCACGCGGATTGATTGGCTTCCGTTCCAGGTTTTTGACTACAACCCGGGGAAATGGTATAATGAATCATGTTTTCAATGGATATGAGCCGTTCAAGGGTGAAATCAGGGACAGGGATCGCGGTTCACTGGTTGCATCCGAAACAGGTGAAGCCGTACCTTACGGATTGTATAATGCCCAGGAGCGTGGAATTTTGTTTATCGGGCCCGGGGATAAGGTATACGAGGGTATGGTTGTTGGCGAAAGCTCCAGGGTGGATGATTTGGTTGTAAATGTATGCAAGAAAAAGCATGTTACAAACATGAGGGCTGCAGGTTCGGACGAAGCGCTCAGGCTGGTGCCGCCGAAAATTATGAGCCTTGAAGCATGCCTCGAATTTATTGCCGATGACGAATTGATCGAAGTAACTCCTGAGCATATAAGGCTGAGAAAAAAGATTCTCAGTGCGGTATTAAGGGCCAAGGAAAAGAAAAAGGAGAAAGAGAATATCTGAAGCATGGGAAGGTGATCCTATGTCTGGAAAGGTTAAAAAGAAAAAAAGAATATTTCTGAGATTTCTGATACTCGTTGTAGTATGCATGGCATTGTTTTTTTCATCGGCGTATGTTTCATATACCTACCTGACGAAATATGGAATAGAGTATGTTTCAACAGGTAGAATCCAGATACCGAAAGAACAACAGATAGAAATAGAGATACCGGAAGGTTATGGTACTGCTGAGATTGCCGCACTGCTTGAGAGAGAAGGATTTGTTGAATATCCGTGGCTGTTCAGGTTCCTTTCGAAGCTTAACGGTTATGACGGCAAGTATAAAGCCGGAAAGCATATTATCAGCAGGGAGTTGAATTACGAGGGGCTTATGCTGGTATTGACCAGCAACCCTGTTTCCAATCCGACCAAGGATATCAGGATTCCCGAAGGCTTTACAGTTGTGGAGCTTATTGATTATCTTACTGAAAGAGGTTATGTCGACAGGGACAGGTTTGAATCTTTGTGCAAGACTAAAATCAAGAAATACAAATTCCTGGAAGATGTACCCGATCGGAAATACCCGCTGGAAGGATATTTATATCCCGATACCTATAAAATTGATGTGAACTGGAAAGAAGAGGAAATTGTAGATCGGCTTCTGAAAGAGTTCGATTCAATTTTCAAACCCGAATATTATGAACGTGCACAAGAGCTGGGTATGACGGTTGACCAGGTTGTAACCCTGGCATCCATCATTGAAATGGAAGCAAAATACCTGGCAGACTACAAAAAGATATCCAGTGTACTTCATAACAGGCTGAACAGCAGGGCATATCCATACCTGCAGGTGGATGTAACGCTGCAGTATGCAAGGATTATGGCAGGTCTTGGCAGGATTCAGATTTTAACGAACAAAGACAAGGAAATAAACAGTCCTTACAACACATACACGCATCAGGGGCTTCCGCCCGGACCTATTTGTTCGCCCCGTGTAGAAGCCATAGAAGCAGCATTGTATCCCGAGGATACAAATTATTTCTTCTTTTTCGCAACACCTGACGGAACGGTTATATACAATGAAACACTAAGCGGACATAACAGGGATCTCGAAAAATACGGTATGCTCAATTAGTATTTGAGCATACACAGAATATATCTGCAGATTAAAAAGGTGTATATTGGGGAGTGCATTTTTTTGCTGGAGAATGAAGTAACATACCCTCATATTAACAATTACCTGGCTTCCATGTTTGAGCAGACCGATCCATTGCTGAAAGAAATGGAGACACTTGCGAAGAAAGACCATATTCCCATTATACAACCTGAATCAGCACAGCTTGTCAAGGTTCTTTGCTGCATTTCAAAACCCGAAAGGATACTTGAAATAGGAACGGCCATCGGTTATTCATCTATAATACTTGCAAGGTCCATGCCCGCAAATGGCATAATTGATACCATTGAAATAAATGAAGACATGATTGACAAAGCTTACGGGTATATCAGAAGAGCGGGATTTGAGGATAAGATACGGATTTTGCACGGTGACGCGGCAGAAGTATTGCAGTGCCTTGGCACTCCGTATGATTTTATTTTCCTTGACGCTGCGAAAGGCCAATACCTTGATTTTTTACCGTATTGCCTTAAACTTCTGAAACCGGGCGGTTTTTTTGTTACCGACAACGTTCTTTTCAGGGGTATGGTCGCTAAGGATGGTTTTATAGAACACAAGCATCGTACAATAATAGTCAAGCTTAAAGAATACCTGAAACTTTTATGCCATAACGATGAACTGGTTACAAGCATAGTTCCGGCAGGCGATGGTATTGCAATATCAGTTAAAAGGTGAGATTTATGAATATCGAGCTTCTTGCCCCTGCGGGCAATCCGGAAAAATTGAAAATGGCCGTTATATACGGAGCAGATGCGGTATACCTGGCAGGCCCGAAATACGGTCTGAGGGCGGGCGCAGGCAATTTCACCCGTGAAGAATTGAAAGAGGGTATAAAGTTTGCCCATGAAAGAAACCGGAAGGTATACGTTACAATGAACATTCTTCCTCACAATGAAGACTTCGAAGGTATGGAGGATTATGTGGTACTGGTTTCGGATGCCGGTGCGGATGCCGTAATAGTTTCGGATTTGGGAGTTCTATCGGTGGTTAAGGATATTAATCCGTCCATGCCCGTTCATATAAGCACTCAGGCCAATGTCACAAACCATAGGAGCGCAATGATGTATAAAAAGCTTGGTGCGTCAAGAATTATAGCAGCAAGGGAATTGTCTCTGAAGGAACTGTCCTTTATACACCGGGAAGTTCCCGATATCGAGCTGGAGGCGTTTGTTCATGGAGCCATGTGTATTTCATACTCGGGCAGATGCCTTTTAAGCAGCTTTATGTGCGGCAGAGATGCAAACCGTGGTGATTGCGCCCAGTCGTGCCGCTGGAAATACTATCTTATGGAGGAAAAGCGTCCGGGAGAATATTTCCCGGTTGTGGAAGATGAAAGAGGCACATTCATTTTAAATTCAAAGGATTTATGCATGATTGAGCATATACCGGAGCTCGCTGAAGCCGGAGTAACAAGTTTTAAAATCGAGGGAAGAATGAAAAGCTCATTCTACGTATCAACAGTAGTACGTGCTTATCGCATGGCAATAGATGCATATTTGAAAGATCCGGAAAATTATATGTTCCGGCAGGAATGGCTTGATGAGGTATCGAAAGTGAGCCACAGGAGTTTTACAACCGGCTTTTTCTTTGACAAGCCCGGCCCGGAAAGCCAGAATTATGGAACAAGCAGCTATATACAGAGCCATGAGTTTGTCGGTATAGTACTGTCATATGAAGAGAATGAAAAAACAGCACTGATAGAGCAGCGAAACAGGATTTTTTCAGGTGACGAGATTGAAATCATGCAGCCCGATGGAAATGATATATGCTTTAAAGCTTCAGAAATTCAGGATGTTGAAGGAAATCCGATTGAAAGTACCCCTCACCCGCAGATGAAGTATTTCTTAAAAGTGCCCCGACCGGTTATGCCTGATTCAATACTCAGAAAAAAGATATAAGGCAATAAACTTAAGCGGTTGAAAGCAATTTAACTGTTTAATTATAAATTACCAGTCATTAATCGTCCCCTGCAATCATAAAATTTATAAACGGATGCAGGGGTTTTATATGCTTCCGGTTTTGTTGCTTAACAGTGATTGCATCAGATAAACAGCACTTTCATCCTGCTGGCAATACGATACCATAAATCATGCGTTCAGGTTTTTCAGCATTGTATTCTGCATAGGATTGGTTACTGTTCGGATGTACTTGCTGCAATATTCATATGCAGGTCCTGCTTCGGGTGTTTTTTCCGCCTTGAAAATATTTATGAAATCTTGATTTGAACAGTAATTAATTATATTCTATTATTAATAAAATAATCTGCATTTGGAGGTGGTCCGGTAATGGCATTTTTGGATGATATAAAGAAAGCAGCGAAAAGCATTGCTATGAAAACAGGTGATATGGTAGAGGTTTCCAAGCTTAATATAAGCATTTCACAGGAGAAGGATAAAATCAACAAGCTTTATACAGAGATTGGAAGGGAAGTGTATGAGCAATATAAAGCGGGCAATGATGCCGGCTTTGGTGATAAATGCGCTGTTATTGCCGAACATGAAAGAACAATAGAAGAATTACGGATGAAAATTTATACTCTTAAAAACATTAAGAAATGCTATGCGTGCGGGGCGGAAGTCGGCATGGACAGTGCATATTGCCCTCAATGCGGAGCAAAGCAATAATGATTTATCCGGAGTTTCTTTCTGCAATACCTGCATTATAGATGGTTCTGTATTTGAAATACAATATTTCAGGATGGAAACAGATGAAAAAGAAAGAGCTGAGAAAGAAAGCCAAAGAATTACGGGATTCGATTGACATGGAGCAGGTTGCCCGGTTAAGTGGCATTATTACCGGCAAAGTGTGCAATCATCCATGGTTTATATGTAGCAGTACGGTTTTTGTTTATGTATCCGCCGGAAATGAAGTAAAAACCACCGATATAATCGAAACAGCCTTAAAAACGGGGAAAAGGGTATGTGTACCCAGGGTAATACCCCGGGTTAAAATGGAGGCAGTACCTGTCAACAATATTGAGCAGGATCTTCAAAAAGGCTTTTTTGATATAATGGAGCCCAAACCGCACCTGGTGCCGGTAAGCGAAGAGGAGATTGATCTTGTGATTGTACCGGGACTTGTTTTCGACAGGAATGGTTTCCGCATCGGATACGGCGGGGGTTATTATGACAAGTTTTTGGCCCGGATAAGAGGCGATTGCAGGACAATGGGTATTGCTTTCGCTTTTCAGGTGGTTGATAGGTTGCCTGTGGAAGATCATGATATGAATGTGATGGCGGTTGTAACCGAAAATGAGCTTATTATTCCGGAAAAAACTGGTACCTGGAACCGATGATTTGGCAAAGGGAACCAATTACCTGGTATTTGCCACGGTTTTGTCATATCTTGTATTACAGTTGGTTTTTGAATTCATTTTAGGCAGGGAGTGGATTGAAACATACATATATTTATTCCTTGCCTTTATTCAATTCATGGTTATTCTGATGCCCGCCCTGTTGTTTGCCGGTATACGGAAAATGAGCTTTGTCAGTGTATTCAGAATAAGAAGCATAACAGTTCATGAAATATTGCTCATTATACCAATGACCGTATTGTCGGGCATTATTGCTTCGGTTCTGAACTCATTGCTGATTTGCCTTCTGGGTAATGATTATTCAGTACCGACAGGCGGAGTTCCGGTTCCGGGTAACATTTCCGAATTACTTGTCCAAATCGCTGTTGTGGCATTAATTCCATCGATATGCGAGGAAATATTTTTCAGGGGGGTCATTTATCATTCCATCAGCGGGATGGGTGCAACCAAGGCTATTATTGTGTCTTCGTTATATTTTTCGCTGTTTCACTTTGATATACGCAATTTGTTAGGCCCTTTCTTTCTTGGTATCCTGATAGCATGGTACTGTTACAGGACAGGTTCGATATTTGCAGGAATAATTGCGCATTTTACAAATAATTTTATGTTTGTACTCATCAACTGGTTTAACAGGAATATTGAAAATGAGCCGCTGAACCTGACACCCGGTATTATTAAAAATCTGGTTTCATTTTCGTTATTGATTGGTGTTATCCTGTTTATACTTATCAGGGTTTTTTCTGCATTAACAGGAAAAAAGGCTGCGATTACAGATGGTGATGACAGGAAATCATCCCTGTCGATCATATTTCATTGGCCTATGTGCATTTTTTACTTCATTTACATAGCAATCGTTGTCCTGAGCATTGACAAGTAATGCCTGAGTAATCATACAGTATCGTTACTGCCCGGAGGTGAGCATATCTCTGAACAGTAACACAATATCAGAATATTTAACAATCAAAGTTTAATTCTCCCTGGTTATTTTGTAGTATAATAGAAAAAAAGAACAAATTTTTTGTAACATGTAATAAAAATCAGGAAGGAGCAGATTTTTATGCAAGTTTATTTATGCTTTCCGGGAGGAAAACACAAGGCTCTTACAATGAGCTACGATGACGGAAAAATTCAGGATAGAAGATTGGTAAGTATTTTCAACAAGTATGGCATAAAAGGTACATTTCATATTAATTCAGCTTTGCTTGGCCAGCCTGAACGGATATCTGCGGATGAGGTCAATGATTTATATAAGGGTCATGAAGTTTCGGCTCATACCTGTACCCATCCGACTATAGCAAGATGCCCTAAAGAACAGATTGTACAGGAATTATACAATGACCGTGTTAATCTTGAAAATATTACAGGCTATCCGATCCGCGGCCTATCTTATCCCAATGGCTCACATAACAAGCAAATCAGGGAGGTATTGCCCCACCTGGGTTATGAGTATGCCCGTACTGTTGAAGAAACAGGGGATTTTGGCTTACCCGAGGACTTTTTCCGTTGGAAAGCTACATGCCATCATAATCATGGCCTGCTTGAACTCGGGGAGAAGTTTATTAACCTGCACAAGAAGCAATATTTATATTTAATGTATGTATGGGGACACAGTTATGAATTTGATAACGACAATAACTGGGATATGATTGAAAACTTCTGTAAAATGACAGGGAACAGGGATGATATATGGTATGCAACAAACATTGAAATCGTGGATTATATAAAAAGCTACGAATTGCTTAAATTCTCCGCTTCAATGAAGTTTGTCGTCAACCCGCTGGCACATTCGGTATGGCTGAGTGTGAACGGGGAAATTTTAGAGGTTAAAGGCGGAGCAAGGGCGGATTTGGCATAAAAGCTTTAATGCTTTTATTCCGGGTTACTTGCGCAATACCTGCCATTACTATAATATTTATTTTGTGGGTTGAAAATTTACAGCAGCAGATTTTTAAGTTTGGAATAACGGGTAAAAAATAAGATAATATTTGATAAATGGAGTATGATATGGGTTCTTTTGTTCATCTGCATGTACATACCGAATACAGCCTTCTTGACGGGGCAAACCGGATCGAGCCTCTTGTAAAAAGGGCCAGGGAACTGGGAATGGACAGTATTGCCATAACCGATCACGGTGCCATGTACGGGGTTATAGACTTTTATAAAGCATGCAAAAAAGAAGGTATAAAACCCATTATAGGCTGTGAAGTATATACCGCAGCCCGTACAAGGTTTGACAAGGACGCAAGGCTTGATTCGGAGCATGGGCACCTGGTGTTGCTTGTAAAGAACAACACCGGATACAAGAACCTTATGAAAATGGTTTCTGCCGCGTTCACCGAGGGTTTTTACTATAAGCCGAGAATTGACATGGAACTTTTAAGTCAATACCACGAAGGACTGATCGGTTTAAGTGCATGTCTGGCAGGAGATATACCCGCAGCCATATTAAGCAACAACTATGAAAAAGCTAAAAAATTGGCTGTTCAGTTTGAGAATTTGTTCGGTAAGGGTAATTTTTACCTCGAGCTCCAGCATAACGGAATTGAAGAGCAAAAGCTTGTAAACCAGAGTCTTATGCGATTATCTGCCGAAACGGGTATTCCCCTGGTTGCAACCAATGATGTCCATTACTTGCGGAAAGAGGATGCCAGGGCCCAGGAAATCCTTATGTGCATACAAACTGCAAAAACCATTGAAGACGAAGATCATATGCAGTTTGAAACCGATGAACTGTACCTGAAACCACCCGAGATAATGCAGGAACAGTTTCATTACTGTCCCGAGGCGGTTTCAAATACTGTAAAAATTGCTCAAATGTGCAACGTGGAACTGGAGTTTGGCAAGCTTCACCTGCCAAAATTCGACGTACCCGGCAATGAAGATGCTTTTGAATATCTCAGGAAACAATGCATGAAAGGGTTTGAAAGAAAATACGGAAACAACCCGAAGCTCATGGAACGGCTTAATTACGAGCTTTCAACGATAAAAAACATGGGTTACGTGGATTACTTCCTGATAGTTTGGGATTTCATACGATTTGCAAAGGAACACAACATAATGGTAGGCCCGGGAAGGGGATCTGCAGCAGGCAGCATGGTTTCATACTGCCTGGACATTACTAATGTCGATCCGATGCGGTATAACCTTATTTTCGAACGCTTTCTGAATCCCGAGCGTATCAGCATGCCCGATATCGACATAGATTTTTGCTTCGAACGCCGTGGAGAGGTCATTGATTATGTAGTCAACAAGTATGGCAAGGACAGGGTGGCTCAGATTATCACATTTGGAACAATGGCGGCACGTGCTGCAATAAGGGATGTTGGCCGCGCCCTTGCAATTCCGTATGCAGAAGTTGACAGGATTGCGAAAATGGTACCAATGCAGCTGGGAATGAGCATCGAAAAGGCTTTGGAAATAAGCAGCGAGCTAAGAAACGCTTATGAAACCGATCCGAGAACCCACGAGCTAATCAGTACTGCCATGCTCCTTGAAGGAATGCCCAGGCATGCCTCCACCCATGCAGCCGGTGTTGTGATTTCAAGCGAGCCGGTCACTGAATATGTTCCTTTGCATCAAAGCGAAGGAAATATATGCACGCAGTTCCCGATGACCACCCTTGAAGAGCTGGGGCTTTTAAAGATGGATTTCCTGGGGTTAAGGACCCTTACGGTAATCAGGGATACTGTAAAAATGGCCGAAGAAAACCATGGAGTGAAAATAGATTTAGACAATATAAACATGAACGACCCCGAGATATACCAGATGATCAGCCGCGGTGAAACACTTGGCATATTCCAGCTTGAAAGCTCGGGAATGACACAGTTCATGACCGAACTGAAACCGTCATGCATCGAAGATATCATAGCAGGCATTTCTCTTTACCGTCCCGGGCCGATGGATCAGATACCCAGGTATATCAGGAACAAAAAAAATCCCGAGCATATTAAATATGCTCATCCTCTGCTGGAGCCGATTTTAAACGTTACTTACGGTTGCATGGTATACCAGGAACAGGTTATGCAGATTGTAAGGAGACTGGCAGGGTATTCACTTGGAAGGGCAGATTTGGTTCGCCGGGCAATGGCAAAAAAGAAAAAGGAAATAATGGAAGAAGAACGCCAGAAATTTGTCTATGGAGAAACAGATGCGGACGGAAATGTTATAATTCCTGGTGCCATACGCAACGGTGTTGACGAAAAAACAGCCAATGAAATTTTCGATGAGATGATGGATTTTGCAAGCTATGCATTCAATAAGTCCCATGCCGCAGGATACGCTGTAATAGCTGTTCAGACGGCATACCTGAAGCATTATTATCCTGTTGAGTTTATGGCTGCACTTTTAAACAGTTTCCTGGGATCACCCAATAAAATATCCCAGTATGTTTTGGAGTGTAAACGGATGGGTATCCAGGTGCTGCCGCCTGATATTAATGAAAGCGGTGAGCGTTTTACAGTCAGTAACGGAAAAATACGGTTTGGGCTGACTGCGGTCAAGAATGTGGGCAGCAATGTTGTCAAGCAGATTATTGCCGAGAGAAATAAAAACGGTCCTTTCAAGAGTTTTCCCGATCTGTGCGAGAGGGTGGACAGCAGGGATTTAAACAAGAGATGCATTGAAAGCCTGATAAAAAGCGGTGCTTTTGATTCATTCAAAGTATATCGTTCAAGGCTTATGAATTCCTATGACAAAATAATCGAGAATATAGCCAATGAACGAAAAATGAAAATGGAAGGGCAGATGTCCCTGTTTGACATTGCCTCCAATGCAGGTTCGCCAATAACTCAAGAAATACCATACCCGGACATGGAAGAGTATGATTTCAGGCTGCTGCTTGCGATGGAAAAGGATGTATTGGGCTTATATGTATCAGGCCACCCGTTAAGTGAATTTGAAGAGGATATCAGGAAAGGGGTTACTTTGTTTTCTTCGGATTTGGTTATGGAAGAACAGGATTCGGGGCATGTCAGCAGCAAGTTTTCCGATGGTTCGTTTGCCCGGATAGCAGGTATTATTGCCGATGTAAAAACCATTACTACAAAAAGCAATCAGTTGATGGCTTTTGTAACAGTGGAAGACCTTACAGGCCAGATGGAGGTAATTGTTTTTCCAAGCACACTGGAGAAATACGGTGAATTGATAAGGCCTGAATTACCTGTCTGGATAGAAGGTAAATTAAGCATGAGGGAAGATGAGCAGCCAAAGATACTTGTTGAAAACATAAAACCCATAGTAAAAGGACAGAGTATTTCCACCGCTCCGGAAAAAAAACAGGTAAAAGAATCGAAAATATCAATCAGCGAAGGCGGGACTACATACGGTATCAAAACCGGGAACGATGAAAACGGTAACGGGTTAGGTACCTGGAAAAGCGGGGAAAAAGAGAATTCCGAAAAGAACGGGTCAGGTCCTGAAAAATATAGGAATTATATAGAATATATAAAAGTGCGCATACCTGAAAATACAAAACGGGAAATTATTTCTGCCGTTTGCTCCCTTCTTAAATATTTCGAGGGAACAAATCCGGTTTACCTGTATTACAATGGTTCGGTAAACAAGAAATACCATGTCTTCATTTGTGGTACATTACTGGATGAACTTAAAAACCTTTTGGGCGGTGAAAACGTTAAACTTGAGAAAACAGCTCTTTAACTGATGGTTTGCGACTTGCGTTTTATAGGAAAATAATATATATTAATATCGGGTAAATATCTATACCATGAAAAAAGCAGGAATAATGCTTTTTAGTGTCCTTATGAACCTGAATTGGCAGGGGGGGGAACAATAATGTGGACCGTTGTTTATATGGCTCAGAATAAAGAAATTGCAGAAAAATTGAAATCAGTATTGGAAACCGAAGGGATTCTGGTAAAAGTAAGTCCCGTTAGCCAAAAGGAGAAGAATGACAATTGTTTCGAGATTTCCGTTCCTGAAGGTGAAGTGGAAGAAGCACATAGTATAATTATTGAAAAAGGGTTTTAGAAGCATTGGTTATATTATGCTAATCTTTGCTGGCCCGTGTTATTATACACGGGTTTTAATTACACCTAAATAGAAATAACATAACTTTTGTAGAAGAGATGGTGAGATAATGAGTGAAATTAAGACAATTGGAGTATTGACCAGCGGAGGAGACGCTCCTGGTATGAACGCAGCGGTTCGTGCAGTTGTAAGAACGGGCATTTATTACGGGTTTAAAGTATTGGGAATACGCAAAGGATATGAAGGACTTCTAAATGGCGATATGGAAGAAATGACATTGCGTTCAGTGGGAGATATAATTCACCGCGGCGGGACAATCCTTCAAACTGCCCGCTCTGCGGAGTTTAACACAGAAGCGGGAGTTAAGAAGGCAATTTCAATCGCGAAGGTTTTCGGTATTGATGCACTGATAGTTATCGGCGGTGACGGTTCTTACCGCGGAGCTCGGGATTTAAGCAATCTGGGACTTACGACCATGTGCATACCCGGAACGATTGATAATGATATTTCTTCAACTGAGTATACGATAGGCTTTGATACTGCATTGAATACAGTTCAGGATGCCATAGACAAGATAAGGGACACGGCATATTCCCATGAACGGTGCAGTGTTCTTGAGGTTATGGGAAGAAGGGCCGGATATATTGCGTTGAACGTTGCCATATCCGGAGGTGCAGAGGCTGCCATTTTACCGGAGAAGGAGTTCGATATAGACAGGGACATAATAAAACCCATTATCGAAGGAAGAAACCGTGGCAAAAAGCATTACCTGGTTATAATTGCCGAAGGTGTGGGTGGTGCGGTTGAAATTGCAAAGTATATTGAGGAAAAGACCGACATAAAAACAAGGGCAACAATATTGGGGCATATTCAACGCGGAGGCAGTCCGACGGTATATGACCGGGTTATGGCAAGCCGGATGGGTGCCCATGCGGTACAGCTTTTGAAAGATGGTTTCAGGAACAGGGTAGTATCACTGCAAAACGGGGCAATCACCGATTTTGAAATAAATGAAGCCCTTTCAATGAAAAAATCCATTGATGAAAAAATGGTAGAACTTAATAAAATTCTGGCTTTATAGCATAGTTAATTTAAAACATATACATAACCGAAAGAGGATAGTAAATGATTTCAAGAACAAAGCTTATAGTTCGATACCAGGAAACCGATCAGATGGGTATTGTACATCATTCGGTATATCCAATCTGGTTTGAATGCGGTAGGACCGATTTTATTAAAAAAGCCGGTATAACATACAGTCAGATGGAAAAAGAAGGGATAAGGCTTCCACTCAGAAGTCTTAAGTGTAATTACTATTACCCTTCATATTATGAGGACGAAATAATTATAAAAACCCGTATTGCAGAATTAACACCTACAAGAATAACTTTTCATTATGAAATCTTCAGAAAAGGCCTGTTAAAGCCTATTGTAACAGGTGAAACCGAACATGTGTGGGTTAACAGCAATTTGAAGCCCGTCAACATGAAAAAGTACAAACCCGATTTGTTCAGCATGATATTTGCCATATTCAGTGAGGAAGGAAGTGCTTGATTATAAACAGGAACAAGTGGAGATATATACCGAATATTCTGACTGTACTCAGGCTTGCGGTTATTCCGGTAATGGCATACTTTATGATTTCAGAGAATTGGATTCCTGGTTTGATGATATTTGTTCTTGCCGAAATCACCGATATCCTTGATGGTTATATTGCCCGTAGATTTCAGGTTATTTCAAGCTTCGGGAAGCTTGCTGATCCGCTTGCGGACAAACTGCTGCAGCTTACGGCCTTGTTCCTTCTGTCAAATGGCGGAAGGCTTCCGATTTATTTCTTCTATATTCTTTGTACAAAAGAACTGGCAATGGTTGTCGGTTCATTGTTCTTTTTAAAGAAGGATGTTGTTGTTTATTCCAACTGGGTTGGAAAAGCAGCAGCCGCAATTCTTTTTTCAGGAATTGTACTGTCATTTCTTGATATACCAGCTTCGGTATACCTGCTGTGGACAGGTATGGTGGTATCATTTGCCGCAGGAGGCGTTTACCTGGTAAAATTCTTAAAACAGGTTAATGGCAAAACGGAATGAAAAATGCAAAAGAAGCGGTGGAGAGTAATACCGCTTCTTTTATATTGGTTAATGGTCGATTCTTAAACAGTAGCCCCGGTATCCTAGCATTTGTCACAACCGCCGTAATAGCCGCGATTATAGAACAGGCACAGGAAAATAAGGATGAAGAATAAAACCTCACTATTGTTCCAGCCACCGAAAATGCCGTCTGACATCTATATTCCCTCCTTTGCATTAGGCTCTGATTTTTTGCGGCCTGAAACTTATAAATTAATAACAGAAAGCCGGCCACAACAAGCTATCCGCATTTATCCTGCATAAAATTGAGATGGACGAAATGCTTTAGTTTTTAGTCATAGTCGCAGCATCCATTGTCCCAGAACAGGAGTAGGAATAGAATTATAAAAAACAGTACTTCACTATTTTCGCTGAAGAATCCTCGTCTGCCTCCCATGTTCTTAACCCCCTCCTCTTTTTATTACAATAACAGTTTATTCAAGTTGACGTAATGATGTTACATTTCTCTTTACAAATATCTGGTAATAAGCCGGCAGGCAAGACTTGTTCTAAAATAAATTTACGATGCATAAATTGAAGCAAAGAAAATTTTTGGGGGACCCAATATGCTTGAGAAATCAGGATTTCGAAGTGGGACGGTAAGACCCGGGTTTGGATTAACCAAGGCGCTGTTAACGGCATTTGCGATTACCATACCGGCTTTGTTCATTCTCGCCGCCATCTTAACATTCACTGATTTTCCCGAAAAATATAAAACAACCGCAGTTCTTATTGCAACGCTGTCAGCCTTGTTTGTTGCCGGCTTCAGGTCAGGAATAAACAATGAGAAAAACGGGATGGTTAAGGGAGCGCTTACAGGTTTAATCTACATGTTGATTCTATACCTTGCAAGCAGCATCATTTATAATGATTTTATGCTTAACCAGCGTTCAATAATAATGGTAATAACCGGTATTCTCGCAGGTGCTGCAGGAGGGATTGCAGGAATCAACAGAAAAGCAAAACCAATCAGTAAGACAACCCGTATTGTCAAAGGAAATGACATATTGAAAAAATACCGCAGATAAAACCCAAATCCATACATAGAATTGAAGGATACATTTACCGGACAGCGTGGTTTTGAATTGTGTTGCTCTGTGTCAGATCATCTGAATCACCTGCTGTCATACTGACCTTTAAAATTATAGATTCCATGAAAAAATACATCGGTTCCATATCCTTGATGTCCGAAGAATTATGGTTTATAATATACCCGTGCCGTTTAGCTGTTATATCAAACCCCGTAATACGGGGTTTCTGTTATGGGGTTTTTTTATGGGCCGAAAAGGTATGATTCATCTGTACATCGGAGATGGCAAGGGTAAGACTACAGCAGCAACTGGTCTGGCAATACGGGCTCTTGGACGTAATTTGAACGTTTTATATGCACAGTTTTTAAAAACTTCGGATACCGGGGAAAAATTCATCCTTGAAAAATATTTTCCTGACAAGCTTGTTTTTTTCAGACCGGTTCAGCGCCATGGCAAATTCCTCTGGAACATGACAGAAAAGGAGATTTCCGAAACAAAAGAGGATATTCTGAACGGTTGGAGGACAATTACGGCAGAAATTCATTCAGGCAGGCATGATATTGTAATACTTGATGAAATACTGGATTGTATTAAATGTGGGTTGCTGGATTCCGATGAAGTATTAAACGATATAAAAAAGAGGCCTGCCCACGTGGAAATCGTTTGCACTGGCAGGGACGCTCCGGAATGTTTTTTTGAAGCAGCCGGCTACGTTACAAGGATGGGTTCTTTGAAGCACCCGTACGACAGGGGTATTAAAGCAAGATGCGGCATAGAATATTAATTTACCGGGAGTGTACAGAAGATGAGAAGACGCAGGTTAATTGTTTTAATCACATTAATTTCAGTGTTGTTAATTGTTCTTGGATGTGCCAGGAAATGGGGAAAATATAACGGGGCGACACCTACACCGTCACCTTCTCCGGAGCCTCAGGCGACACAGCCTCCTGAGCCTGTGAAGGAACCTGAAGTTCCAACACCTACGGAAAAACCGGTTGAAGCCCGTGAGCCTGTCGACTACTCAGTAGTTCAACCTAATGAGGCAGGGGAGATTCCCATTGTGATGTTTCACAATTTTGTAGAGGATTTATCCAGCACTACAGATAACCTGTACACTACTTCATTCAGTGCTTTTGAAGAGCTGCTTGAAACGCTCTATAATGAAGGTTACAGGCTTATAAGCATGCGTGATTTCATAGATCACAATATTGATGTTCCTGCAGGAACAAAGCCGATGGTATTCTCCTTTGACGACGGAACATCCGGGCAGTTCAATCTTATTGAAGAAAACGGCAAGCTCGTGGTTAATCCGAAATCCGCAGTAGGGATAATGATAAAATTCAATGAAAAACACCCGGATTTCGGCCTGAAGGGTATTTTTTACCTGAATATGGATAAAGAAAACAAAACCTTCGAAGGTGCGGGTACAATAAAGGAAAGGCTTGAAATTCTTTTGAGCTATGGATTTGAAGTGGGCAATCATACATGGGGGCATTTTGATTTCACCACTTCGGAAAGCAGGCAGCAAATTAATGAAAGAATTGGTAAAAATGAGAAAAGATTAAATGAGATAATGGGAGGGTTGAAATTTTATTCCCTTGCTCTTCCATTTGGCAGCAGGCCGCCGGAAAATATGCGTGACGCATTGGTAACAGGTGCTTTTGAAGGTGTGGAATACAATAATGAAACCATAATGGCAGTAGGTGCGCAGCCAAGCAAGCCTTCAATTCATGTGGATTATAACCCGGTATACGTGGGACGTATCCGTGCCCAGGGAAAAATCCAGGAAAACTATGACCTGACTTTCTGGCTGCCTAAAATGACAAGGGACAGGATGTATATCAGCGACGGTGATCCTGATACCGTTGTTGTACCCGAAGGCGTGGAAAGCAAAATAGACATGTCAAAATTGAACGGTAAAAAATTAATTACATATAGGAAATAGGATTCCGGGCAGGCTTGAAAAAGGCTGCAAAACCGAGTAAACCGGAGTAAATCATTCAAATCTTACAATATATTTACAGGATAAGTAAAGATTAGTTTGCTTTTTTCCAAATACTAAGGTATAATATGGTTATCCGATATAATAATATCGGGTAACCATTCAATTATCTTTTTACGTATACGTCTCTTAGTTAAATCGTATTGCAGAATTAACTGCAGGAATAGAATATTTTAATTTCAATGGATGAAACCAGGCCTGGTGATGGTTTTACAAACAAAACTGTTACAGGAAATGGTTTATATTGTTTTAAGGCTATTTATATAAAACCACGAACAGATAATTTTGTTTTTTGCATGATGTCAATAATATGGAGGGAAAGAAAGGAGTATTGGTGATGAGCACCAAAACAGAAAAAAAAGAAGGAAGACAACTAACGGATGCTGATGTAAAAAGGAAGGCGGTAAAACTTGTTGTAGCACACTTGAAAAGGAAAGCATCCACCGAATTTATGGGTATGGATTACCTGCAGACCTGGCTTGAAGATATGGAGGCGTTACTTGAGAAAGAGGAATTTGACATTAAAGAATACCATAGAATGCGCAGGCAATTTAATGATGTTATTGAAAGCACATTGGACGAGGGCATGAGAAAGAAGCTTCGGGATTCGTGGTACAGTATGGGGAAAGCTCTTGATAAAAAGGCAAAGCCCTATTAAAAACTCCGGAAGCTCGAACCGGAGTTTTATTTTGCTTTTCTTTTTGCATTCTGTCAGAGGGAAATCATTAAGTCTGAATTTACAGCTTGAAAAGTGCAGCATGGATTTTCAGGTATTAAAATATCGGCATGGTTTGGCATATATTGCCATCCGTGCCGGTTCCGTTATTTTGATTAAAGTAAGACAGCACAGTATTTTTACTGCGCTGTCTGATTTATAAGAGTAAACTCCGTTATGGCACCCTGCTGCCGGCGGTTATACCAGATTATATATCTCCTTTATCTTTTGTATGGAAGCAGATACTGCTCCATATGAAGGCCCTCCCGGAAGTTTTCGTCCGTTTATGCAAGCATCAAGAGAAATCGACTCATAAACATCATCATCGAACTTGTCTGAGAATTTCTTAAGCTCTTCGATATTCAGATCATCTATGTTTTTACCGTTTTCTATGCAATATGCCACCAGTTTGCCCACAATAAAATGGGAATCCCTGAACGGAACGCCTTTTTTAACCAGGTAATCTGCCACGTCGGTTGCGTTTGTGAATCCGCCCCTGGCGGCTGAAAGCATTTTATCCTTCCGCACTTTCATGGTGGCGATCATTTTTGTGAAAACAGGCATACAGGCTTTTACCGTATCTATTGAATCAAATATTGCTTCCTTGTCTTCCTGCATGTCCTTGTTGTAGGCAAGGGGAAGTCCTTTCATAACCGTCAGCAGGGTTATCAGGTTTCCGTAAACCCTGCCTGTTTTGCCCCGGATGAGTTCGGCCACATCAGGATTTTTCTTTTGTGGCATTATGCTGCTGCCGGTACTGTACGCATCATCAAGTTCAATAAAATAAAATTCATGGGAACACCAAAGCACAATTTCTTCACAGAACCTGCTTAAATGCATCATCAATATTGACAGTGCGGCATTCAGTTCAATGATGAAATCCCTGTCCGAAACCGCATCAATACTGTTCAGGGTAATTGATGAAAATCCAAGTTCGGATGCAACAAAATACCTGTCCAGGTTATAAGTCGTACCTGCAAGGGCACCGGAGCCCAAAGGCATAACATCCAGCCTTTTGAAGCAATCGGACAAACGGTTGTAATCCCTGTCGAACATCTGAACATACGCCATTATATGGTGGGCAAAAGTGACGGGTTGTGCCCGCTGAAGGTGGGTGTAGCCAGGCATAATGGTATCCAGGTTGGTTTCGGCTGTTTTCACCAAAACAGTAATCAATTCCGCGAGCATGCCTTTAATAACATTAATCTCATCTTTCAGATACATGCGGATGTCAAGGGCAACCTGGTCATTCCTGCTTCTGCCGGTATGAAGTTTTTTACCGGTGTCACCTATCCTTGATATAAGTATTTTTTCAATATTCATGTGTATGTCTTCTGCATCTATGTCAAATTCAATTTGCCCGTTTTCGATATCCGAAAGTATTTCTTCAAGGGTCCGGCATATCAGATCTGATTCATCCCGCGAAATTATTCCGCACCTGCCAAGCATTTTGGCATGGGCAATGCTGCCTTTAATGTCATGTTTGTAAAGACGGCAGTCAAATCTTATTGATGAGTTAAAGTCGTCGGTTAGTTTATCGGTATTTTTCGAAAAGCGACCGCCCCATAATTTCATTTGGGTTCCTCCATGTTTTTCTTTTTCATCATTGCCTGGACTTTCACAGGCAAACCAAACAAGTTGATAAAACCTTCGGCGTCTTTCTGGTTGTAAACATCGTCTTCACCAAAGGTGCACAATTCTTCGTCAAACAGTGAATATGGCGAAGAAGCTCCTGCGGGTATAATATTCCCTTTGTACAGTTTAAGTTTGACAGTACCAGTGACATACTTCTGCGTAACATCAACGAAAGCAGATATCGCTTCACGGAGGGGGGTAAACCACTGCCCGTAGTAAACAAGTTCAGCAAAGCGCTGTGACACAATATCCTTGTAATGCAGCGTATCCCTGTCCAGGCAAAGAAGCTCAAGTTCACGGTGTGCGGCATATAAAATTGTTCCACCCGGGGTTTCATATACACCGCGGGATTTCATTCCAACCAGCCTGTTTTCAACTATGTCGATAATACCGATTCCATTCTCTCCGCCAACCTGGTTCAGCTTCATAATAAGGTCAACAGGATTGAGCTTTTCTCCGTTTATTGAAACGGGAACACCCTGTTCAAAACCGATTTCAATATATGTTGGCTTATCGGGTGCTTTTTCAGGTGTAACCGAAAGCTTTAAAAGCTTGTCATACAATGGTTCGTTTGAAGGGTCTTCAAGTTCCGAGCCTTCATGGCTTAAATGCCAAAGATTCCTGTCACGGCTGTAATTGTCCTTTTTGGTAACAGGAACGGAGATACTCCTCTTTTGAGCATAGTCAATTTCGTCTTCCCTGGAGCGTATATCCCAGATTCTCCATGGTGCGATTATTTTCAATTCAGGTGCAAGAGCCTTGACTGTCAGTTCAAAACGAACCTGATCGTTTCCCTTGCCTGTGCAACCGTGGGCAATGGCTACCGCACCTTCCTTTTTTGCAATTTCAACCAACCTTTTTGCTATTATCGGCCTTGCAAAAGAGGTGCCCAGAAGGTACTTGCCTTCATATACAGCTCCTGCCTTCAATGTCGGGAAAATATAATCAGTGACAAATTCTTCCTTCAAGTCCTCTATATATAATTTTGAAGCACCTGTTTTTATTGCTTTTTCCTGCAGCGAATCGAGTTCCTCACCCTGACCGACATCGGCAGCCATTGCAATTACTTCATAATCGTAATTCTCCTTTAACCAGGGAATGATAATGGAAGTATCAAGACCGCCCGAATAGGCCAGTACAACTTTTTCCTTTTTACCCATACAAAATCGCTCCATTCTATGTTAGAATAATACAGAATAATTGTATAATTATTATTCATAATTATACAACACTATGCATAAATATTCAATACTTTTTTTACAGGATATATGACCGATAACTTGTATAGATACTGTTATATTCAGAAATCAATAAGTTTTAATTTTTTAACTGGGACGTGTAAGAAAACAAAGGTATTGCATAACCAACTGTATATGTTCCGGAAAAATAACCGGCAACATGCAAAGGAGAAGATGTATTGATTATTTTGGGTATTGATCCGGGATTTGCGATAACCGGATACGGAGTTTTGAATTATATCGGAAACCAGTTTAAAGTAATGGATTTCGGTGTAATAACCACAAGTGCGGATCTTCCGCATCCTCAAAGACTTCTTTTGCTTGAAAAACGCCTTGTTGATATTATTATTGAATACAAACCTGAAACCATGTCGGTGGAAGAGCTTTTTTTCAACAATAATGCGAAAACCGCACTTCAGGTAGGCCAGGGCAGGGGGATTGCACTTCTTTGTGCAGCCCGTGCCGGCATACCTGTTTATGAGTATACTCCAATCCAGGTAAAACAAGGTGTTACAGGTTATGGGCGTGCAACCAAGATACAGATCCAGCAGATGATTAAAATACTGCTTGGCCTGCCGGAAATACCAAAGCCCGATGATGCAGCCGATGCCCTTGCAGTTGCCATATGTCATGCGCATAGTTACAGCAGTATGAGCAGGGTATTGAATTCGGGTTCTGGCAAAGGCTAGGTCAATTTACCGGGTTTTCTGCAAAAGAAAGGAGAATGCTATGCTGGCTTATATTAAAGGCGTGCTGCAGGCATGGAATAATGATTCGGTTATTGTTGAAACGGGAGGTATAGGCTTTAATATTACAGTACCGTTGACAGTTCTTGAAAAGCTTCCTGAGATAGGATCGGAAGTAAAGATATACACCTATGCTCATATACGTGAGGATGGCTGGACTTTATATGGTTTTTTGAACGATGATGAACTGAAAATGTTTGAACAGCTGATCAAGGTTTCGGGGGTTGGTCCGAAAGCCGCCGTATCATTGGTTTCATATATATCTCCGTCTCATTTCGGGCTTGCCGTGTTAACCGATGATGTCGATGCCTTTGTCAAAGTACCCGGAATCGGCAAAAAAACAGCCATGCGAATTATTCTTGAGCTTAAGGACAAGTTTAAAAAGGAGCAGGGGAAGGAACTTAAAAGTCTTTCGGCGAACGTTGGAGAGAAATCTGAAAACAAGGTGCATGATGCCGTCAGTGCCCTGGTGATGCTTGGTTATACCAGCCAGCAGGCAAATGCGGCGGTATCTTCGGTTTACAATGCCGAAAAGGACATGGAATCAATCATCCGGGATGCACTGAAAAGTCTGGCCGGTTAAATAGATGGATTTGGAGGCGTTTAAATTGGATGACAGACTGATAGGCTGTGAATTTCGCAGGGAGGATTCCGAAGAATCAGGTCTTCGGCCGAAAACATTCGATGAATATATAGGCCAGGATAAGGTTAAGGAAAACCTGATGGTGTTTATTGAAGCCGCGAAGCAAAGGAATGAAGCCCTTGATCATGTGCTTTTATATGGACCGCCAGGTCTTGGCAAAACAACCCTGTCCGCCATAATTGCCAGGGAAATGGGTGTCAATTTCAAGGTCACATCGGGTCCTGCCATTGAAAAACCCGGTGATCTGGCTGCGATTTTAACAAATTTAAGTCCGTTTGATGTATTGTTTATTGATGAAATACACCGCCTTAACCGGGCTGTTGAGGAGATCCTTTACCCGGCAATGGAAGATTATGCTTTGGACATTATCATAGGCAAAGGACCCAGTGCCCGTTCAATACGCCTTGAGCTGTCAAAATTCACTCTGATTGGTGCAACCACAAGAGCCGGTCTTTTAACATCACCTTTAAGAGACCGGTTTGGAATTATCAACCGCCTGGAGCTGTATACCCATGAAGAACTGAAGAAGATTGTGAAGCGATCGGCAAATATATTAGGTATAGAAATCGATGACGATGCGGCATTGGAGATCGCCTCCAGGTCAAGGGGAACACCCAGGATAGCTAACAGGCTTTTGAAGAGAATAAGGGATTTTGCACAGATTCATTCCAATGGCAGAATTGACCTTGATATAACAAGATACGGTCTTGATGCGCTTGAAGTAGATGAAATAGGACTTGATCGAACTGACAGAAATTTGTTATTATGCATAATTGAAAAATTCGGCGGTGGTCCTGTCGGGCTGGATACACTTGCGGCGGCAACCGGGGAGGAGGCTGAAACAATTGAAGACGTATATGAGCCTTACCTGATGCAAATAGGCTTTTTGCAAAAAACACCCCGCGGAAGGAAGGCAACCCGGCTTGCGTACCATCATCTGAACATTGAGCCCGGGCAGGGGGAGCAAATCAGCCTGATCTAGAGGTTATAAGGAGGATTAGATATGAGCATCAAAGTTGGAGTAATTGGAACCGGAAACATGGGAGGAGCATTAATAAAAGGTCTGTACAACAGCGATCGGGAATATGAAATATATGCTTATGATTTAAACACGAAGGTAACGGATCAACTGAAAAGGCAATATTCGATCATAGTAGAGCCTTCAATCCAGGAGCTTACAAAAGAATGTGAAGTTGTGGTGGTTGCGGTAAAACCGCAGCACATGGAAAATGTACTGAAAGAATGCAAGAAAACGCTGTCCGGGAACACGGTATTTGTTTCAGTAGCCGTTGGCCTTCCAATATCATACTACTCTAAAATACTTGGTGATGACAAAAAAATCGTCAGGACAATGCCAAATATTGCTGCACTTGTACGTGAAGGCGTTACGGTTGTTTCTTTCGGAGATAATGTCACACCTGAAGAAAAGAAACTGGTAAACGATATTTTCAGCTGCGTAGGTTATGTTGAAGAACTGGATGAATCTTTGATGAGTCAGGTTACAGCACTTACGTCGAGCAGTCCGGCATATATTTTTATGATGATTGAGGCTATGGCAGATGCTGCGGTCCAGTCGGGAATTCCGAGAAATGTAAGTTACAGGCTTGCAGCACAGGCTGTATTGGGTTCCGCCAGGATGGTTATTGAAACACAAAAACATCCTGCTGAATTAAAGGATATGGTATGCTCTCCGGCGGGTACAACCATCGGTGCTGTGTTTACATTGGAGGAAAAAGGCTTCAGAAGTGTAATAATGACTGCCATGAAGGAATGTACAAGGAGAGCAATTGAAATCAGCAGAGGAATGGATAAATGAAAGAAGTTGAGATATATACCGACGGAGCATGCTCCGGAAACCCCGGCAAAGGTGGTTGGGGTGTAATCCTGATCTATAAAGGCATAGAGAAAGAGTTATCGGGTTTTGAGGAGCAAACCACAAACAACAGGATGGAGCTGAGGGCGGTCATTGAAGGATTAAAGGCACTGAAAGAGCCATGCAGTGTCAAATTATACAGTGACAGTGCCTATGTAATTAATGCCTTTCAACAGGGATGGGTTGATGACTGGAAGAGGAACGGATGGTCAAGGGGACAGAAAAAGGAAGAGCTTAAGAATTCCGACCTGTGGCAGGAACTGGACAGCCTGGTTCGGAAGCACAGGGTCCAATGGATAAAAGTAAAGGGACATGCGGATAATGAATACAATAATCGATGTGATAAGCTTGCAACGGGAGAAATATCGAAAAACGAAAAAGGAGATTTAAAATGAATTATTACGAGAAAACAATCAAGGAAGAAAGAAAATATACCGGAAATATAATAAATGTTGACAAGGTCACGGTTGTACTGCCGAACGGAAAGGAAAGCACACGGGAT
>Ga0134100_1000120_pt1 | contig 93030 bp, 90 predicted proteins | sample 11_taG_2_FD_94444 | JGI IMG/M metagenome (GOLD analysis project Ga0134100, IMG submission 94444) | Switchgrass degrading microbial communities from high solid loading bioreactors in New Hampshire, USA - 11_42_5_180_A3 metaG | ecosystem: Engineered > Bioreactor > Semi-continuous > Anaerobic >...
TTATTATTCATATATAACTCATGGTACTCCTTTGCTAATGTTTTTCTTTGGTTATTAAACATTTTACAATGGATTACCATGAGTTTTCTATATATTACGGCATTTTATTTTACAACTTCCCTTGTACCAAAATGCTATAGAATATGCTATAATGGTATTGCAATAAAATATAGGAGTGTTGATATGTCAGTAAAATATCAAGTAGGTCAAATTGTAGAGGGTACAATAAACAGTATTAAACCATTTGGAGCTTTTGTGACTCTGGATGAGTCCACCCAGGGATTGGTTCATATCTCCCAGGTGACACACGGTTATTTAAAAGATATCAATGAAGTTCTTTCCGTAGGAGATAAGGTGAAAGTTAAAATTGTATCCATCGACGCTCAAACGGGTAAGATTTCGCTTTCTATGAAAGATGCTGTTCCCAAAAAACCTGTTGAAAGTGCCCAATCAGCTGTTTCCGATAAAGACCGTCTGGAAAACATGCTAAAAGATTTTTTAAAGCATTCTAATGAACGACAAGCAGCTTTAAATAAGCGATATAATCGTCAGTAATCACAAAGACCTGCCAATTGGCAGGTCTTTGTGATTTTATTGTGTAATAAGAAAGTTGTCTTATCAGTGCAATCCTATGTCTTTTTCTTATGTGATTATGCAGTTTTTGCAATTGATTTCTTATGAAATTCATACCATAAAGGACTCGCAATAAAGATGGAAGAATAAGTTCCTGAAATAATCCCTACAATCAATGGAAGTGCAAATTCTTTTATAGATGGCACTCCAAGGAAATAGAGTACTGTTATAGTAAGCAAAGTTGTGATAGAAGTATTAATTGAGCGAACAATAGTTTGAGATATACTTCTGTTAACTAATCCTTCTAAATCACCTTTTTTAGCTACTTTTCTGTTTTCACGAATTCTGTCAAATATAACAATGGTATCATTGATGGAATAACCCACGATAGTTAAGATCGCTGCGATAAATGAATTATTTACTGGAACCCGTCCAATAGAATAAACAGCCAATACGATCAATACATCATGTATTAACGGCAGTACGGCAGCAAGACCAAATCTCCAGTCTTTAAATCGAAATGTAATATAAATCAGCATTAATATTGAAGATACAAGTAATGCCTGCAAAGCTTTTACCTGCATTTCAGTACTGATAGTCGGCGAAACATCATCTACATTTAACAAATCATTCATTCCGTCTAAATTATACTTTTCTTTCAGAGCATCATAGAGCTTTGTTCTTGTCGTAGCATCTATAGACTTTGTTTTAATGGATACCCCCTGGTCTCCAGAACGGGTAATCTGAGGACTTTCGTCTCCTGTAATCTCTATAACAATCGGCCGAATATCATTTGTAATATCAAAGTCTTGTCCAATATTAACTTCCATTACAGTTCCACCGGCAAATTCAACGTCAAAATTCAAAATCCCATTCCCCATCATGGCATTGATAGGCATAGCCAAAAGTCCTGCCAAAATAAGAATAATCGAAACAGTAAACCAGATTTTTCGTTTTGCTATAATATTCATCTTCTCGGCCTCCCTTACTTCGCACCATAGAGTTTTGGATTTTTCAGCCCGAGATTAACGAACTGCTTAAGTATGATTCTTGTTACAACCAACGCAGTAAACATCGAAACAAGAATACCGATTCCCAAAGTTTGAGCAAAGCTTTTGATAAGTCCTGTGCCCATCCAATATAACACACCAGCTGCAATCAATGTAGTAATGTTTCCGTCTAAAATAGCTGAGAATGCTCTTTTAAACCCGGCATCCAATGCAGCTCTTAAAGTTTTTCCTGCACCTAATTCCTCTTGAATTCTGGCAAAAATAATAACATTGGCATCTACCGCCATACCTACAGACAAAATAATACCAGCTACACCTGGAAGTGTTAAAGTTGACTGTAATGCACTTAAAATAATAACTACAAGTGCACAATAAAAGATTAAAGCCAAATCGGCAGCAAGACCAGGAACTCTATATACAACAAGCATAAATAATAAAACTAAAATAATTCCTATTAAACCTGCTTTAAGACTGCTTTCCAAGGCACTGACACCAAGTTTTGCACCAACACTTTTACTTTGAAGTGGAGTCAGTTTAAAAGGAAGGGCACCGGCTTTAATTCTCGCAGCCAGTTCATCTGCTTCTTCTACAGTACCTACTCCATCAATCACAGCACTGCCTTCAGTAATAACCGCATTTACTTTCGGAGCACTGATAATTGTATCATCAAGAGCAATCATAATCACTTGTCCAAGATATTTTTCCGTTGCTTCTGCAAAAGCTTCTTTACCTTTGGAATTAAACTCTAAAGCAACAACAGCTTTTGTGATTCCATTATCGTTAACAACTTCTCTTCTGGCATCTTTGACTTCATTTCCTGTTAAAATGACTTCTCCTTCAGGACTAATAAATTGAAGCTGCGCTGTTGCACCAATATCTTCAATAGCCTTGTTAGGGTCTTCCACTCCGGGTATATCTACACGGATTCTTCTTGATCCTTCTCTTGCTACTTCTGCTTCTGTGTAATTGCCACGATCCAATCTTCCTTGAATCATTTCAATTGCAGCACTCATTTCTTCATCAGTTGGATTTTGCTTATCAGCTTCATACACAATATTTACTCCACCTTGTAAGTCCAGTCCCAATCTTATATTTTGAGCGCCTAGAAAATGCTTTTCACCAATTCCAAAATAGGCCGCTCCTCCTGTCAGTCCAATAAGAACGACAACTAAAAATAAAATCAAACCGCTCTTGACCTTCATTGTCTTTTCTCCCTTCATACAAAATACACAAATTTAATTATATGCTTTATCCCAGAGTTCGTCAATATTTTAAAAACCACTACCCATTATTGTTTCACAAAAATTTACTGATATGTGTTATATTCAAAATTCAACAATGTGTTTATCAAATTCTACAGGCCGGTCCTAAGGAACCGACCTGCAAAAAATACAGTTTACTCCGCTAACTTGGCTTTTACATATAAAGCACATTCTACTCTTTTCTTTTCTAGCTCGCAGCCAATTTTGTAAGGTTTATGAATGTCTCCATGAAATTGATAAGCATTGGCTGCACAGCCTCCGCTGCAGTAAAACTTTGCCCAACAGCTTTTACATTCATCTTTGGCATAAACATTGCAGGCCTGGAATTGCTTTTGCATAGGCTGATTCTGAATACCATCAAATACAGTTCCCATTTTAAATTCTTCTAATCCTACAAATTGGTGACAAGGGTACAAATCTCCCTCGGGAGTAACCGCCAGATATTCAGAACCAGAACCACATCCGGCAAGTCTTTTAGCAACACAGGGCCCTTGGGAAAGATCAATCATAAAGTGGAAAAAGTTAAAGCCTTGTCCTTCCTTCTTTCGTTTTACCAATTCTTTAGCCAGTTCTTCGTACTGTTCATATAACATTGGCAAATCTTCTTCCCGAAGGGCATAGGACATCTCTTTTGGCGCTACTACAGGCTCTACAGAAACCTGCTTAAAGCCTATATCCGCCAAATGCAGTACATCTTTGGCAAAATCAAGGTTTTCCCTGGTAAAAGTACCTCTTACGTAATAATTGGTTTGATTTCGGCTGTCAGCAATCTTTTTAAATTTAGGCACAACAAGATCATAGCTTCCTTTATGATTAATAGTATAACGCATTCTGTCATGAACTTCTTTTCTTCCATCAATGCTTAATACGACATTATGCATATGTTCATTGATATAAGCTTGTATATCATCATCCAATAAAACACCATTGGTAGTAATAGTAAACCGGAAATTTTTATTATGTTTTCCCTCAATGCTTCTGGCATAATCTACAATTTCCTTTACAACCTCAAAATTCATAAGAGGTTCGCCGCCAAAAAAGTCAATTTCTAAGTTGCGACGATTTCCTGAAGCCTGAATTAAAAAATCTATTGCTTTCTTTCCTACTTCCGCACTCATTAATGAACGCTGGCCTCTGTATTCCCCTTCCCCTGCAAAACAATATTTGCATTTTAAGTTGCAGTCATGGGCTATATGCAGACATAGGGCTTTAACGATAGGGTTTCTAGCCTGAAATTGACCCAAATAATCAACATACATATCCTCTGTATAAAGAAGCCCTTCATTTTCTAATGCTTCTATTTCTTCAATGGCTTCTTCTATCTGTGAAACATCATATTTTTCTTTATATCTTTGAATCAATTCATCTTTTGAATACTTTTGATAATCATCGACCAAGTCATAAACGATATCATCTACCACATGAACTGCGCCGCTGTATATGTCAAGAACGATATTCACTCCGTCCATGGAAAACTTATGTATCATGCTATCACTCCAATTTCTAATTTAATATCATTTATAGCAAGAAAGAGTTTCGCCCTCAAAACTCTCAAGCCGAACACGGTCGGCAAAGCCGGCAAAATACAACACGGGCGAGTGCGCATCTTTGCCCCGAGGGCTCTTTATTCATAGGAAATCCCAAAAGTTTCCTATACAATAAAAAAGCAGCGACTTAATGCCACTGCTAGGAATTAATTGTTTTCGCAAGATTGATTTGCTACGGTGCAAGATGTCTTACAAGCAGATTGACAAGATGTTTGGCATTCTCCACAGCCACCTTTTGCCATACTTTTCTTTAATGTAGCCATATTTAATGTTTTAATATGTTTCATTTTTTTGCCTCCTTCGCCTTAATTCGCCTCATTATAACATACTTAAAATTAATTGAAAAGGGGATTGGTTATTTTTTCACATTAATTCCGATCATGCCTCCTAGCGTTCCTCCAGCGCCTGCCATAATAAGAAACGTCGCAGTATTACGGCTCACCATGAATTTTTGATCAACTGTACTGGAAATAATAATTAAAATAACAGCATAAACAAGACCTGCTGAAAGTCCCCAAAGCCATCCCTTGGACGGCGCCCCTTTAGCGGTATCATATCCTGCTACCAAAACAGAAATGATCGTAGTAACGATTGCAATAGCAGGAATACTGCTCTCCGGCAAAGATGTATAGGTGAGCAGTAAGGCGGAACCAATAAAAGCGATAGCTGTAATCATATACGCAATTATATTCGCTTTTAAAAGAGTGATCATTCTCCATTCATTTACTTTATTTGCATTTACCTTGTTCATCGTTTGCGCAGGCTTATGGCTGCTTTTTACCATCTTCCCCCCCCCTTTATATTTACCCAATAATTCTTTCTCTGTACTATTGTACGATTTTAAATTATCATTTATGATAAAAACAGATTGATTTTGAAAGGTGGCTAGCAAAATGCAGTATATTGATCTTCATGTTCATTCCAATATATCTGATGGTACTCTAACTCCTAAAGAACTGGTTCATTATGCAAAGCAAAAAGGACTTCGTGCTTTTGCTTTGACAGACCATGACATCATAGACGGAATAGAAGAAGCCGTTCAAGAGGGTAAAGAACTGGGGGTTGAAGTGATTCCCGGAATAGAATTTGCAGCGGAATATAAAGATCGGGAAATTCATATCCTGGGATTATTTATTGATTATAAAAATCCTTATTTTGTTCAAAAATTAGACTGGATTCAAAATGCCCGAGTAAGAAGAAATGAAATCATGCTGCAAAAATTAAATGATATAGGTATCAATATTACTCCGGAAGATTTGCAGCAACGGGCTGGAAAAGATTTAATCACAAGAGCTCATTTTGGAAGAGCCATTTTTGAAAAAGGATATACGCAGACTTTAGAAGATGCCTTTCGTCTCTATTTAAGCCCAGGTAGTCCTGGTTATGTTAAAAGGGATGTCTTATCTCCCAAAGAATGTATAAAACTTATCCATGAGGCAAAAGGCCTGGCAGTGCTTGCTCATCCCACACTATACCATTTATCTGATGAAGAGTTAAACCATTTGGTGCAGTCCTTATGTGAAAATGGTTTGGACGGAATCGAAGCAATCTATTCTCTGTATTCAAAAGAACAAGAAAATCAGATTCGTTCTCTGGCACACCGTTACAACCTCCTCATAACTGGTGGCAGTGATTTTCATGGTACCAATAAAAAAGATATCGATATAGGAACAGGTAAGGGCAATCTTAAAATTCCCTATGAAATTTTAGAAGAACTGAAAAAGAAAATTACACAAAAATAAGAAAGTGCTGTTTGTGCACTTTCTTATTTTTATATAGATTTTACTTATTTTCTTTTTTATCGTCTTTTTTAACTTCTTCTTTTTCTTCTTTCTTAATTGCCATTTCAGGCTCTTTAATCGCTGCAATACTGCTTTTTTGTAAAGGAACTCTGATTCCCTTGTTTAAGCCTAATTCTATAATACATATATCGTTAACCATATCTACTATTTTGCCGTAAAGACCACCGGTGGTGAGTACGGTATCCCCAACCTTAACACTGTCTAACATTGCCTGAACTTCTTTTTCTCTTTTTCTTTGTGGCCTAACAATTAAAAACCACATAATTCCTATCAAAACAGCAAAATATAAAACCATCCCCAATATTGATCCAGCGTTCTTCCCAGTTGTAGCAGCTGTATCTGCCAAAACAAATAAACTATTCATCACTATTCCTCCTCTTTTTGCTTAAAGCCCTCTAATTTTTGTTTTTTATAAACGGCATAATTTCCATGATCCAATGCATCTCTTATTTCTTCCATCATGGTGTTGAAAAAGTACAGATTATGAAGAACACAAAGACGCATTCCGAGCATTTCTTTTGCTTTTAACAAATGCCGTATATAAGCTCTGCTATAGGTTGTACAAGTAGGACATCCGCATCCTTCTTCAATAGGTCTTTCATCTAATTCATATTTTGCATTAAAAAGATTGATTTTTCCCCTATTGGTATACACATGTCCATGACGGCCGTTTCGTGCCGGAAGTACACAATCAAAAAAGTCAATGCCTCTTTCTACCGATTCCAAAATATTTTCAGGGGTTCCCACACCCATCAAATAAGTAGGTTTATTCTGCGGAAGATAAGGTACGACTTCTTCCAGTATACGATACATTTCCGCATGGGTTTCTCCTACTGCTAGGCCTCCTACAGCATAGCCATCCAGGTCCATTTCAGAAATCACCTTGGCATGCTCAATACGAATGTCTTCGTAAGTACCTCCCTGATTAATCCCAAAAAGCATTTGATTGGGATTAACCGTATCTTCCAGCTGATTTAAGCGGTCAAGCTCTGCTTTGCATCTTTTAAGCCACCTCGTTGTGCGGGCAACAGACTCTTCCATATAGCTTCTTTCAGCAGGATAAGGCGGACATTCATCAAAGGCCATCGCAATGGTAGAACCGATATTAGACTGAATTTGCATACTTTCTTCTGGTCCCATAAAAATTTTTCTTCCATCAATATGGGAGGAAAAATATACTCCCTCTTCTTTTATCTTTCTAAGAGACGTCAGTGAAAATACCTGAAAACCTCCCGAGTCCGTAAGAATCGGTCTGTCCCATACCATGAATTTATGAAGGCCACCCAATCTTTTAATCACTTTATCCCCTGGACGAAGATGAAGGTGATATGTATTGGAAAGAGCCACCTGACATTTTACATCTTTTAAGTCTTTAGTGGACAGGGCTCCCTTAATCGCTGCAACCGTCGCCACATTCATGAACACAGGCGTCTGGATGATCCCATGGGGAGTATGAAATTCTCCTTTTTTTGCCCTTCCTTCAGTTTTTAACAGTTTATACATGCGTTCTTCTTCCTTTGTCATATTTTTTAGCGTAAGCCACAAGATAACAACTATGTCCCACTTGTGAAATAAAAATTTGGCCTATTGCGAACAAGGCGGACTTTTATATTTTACAAAAAACAGTGTACCGTGAAAAGCATTTTTTTTCAAGGGTTGATTATAATAAAAAAACAACTCCAAATAATAGGGAATAGATAATATAGTTGAAAAGATGTTAAAATAATGATACAATTTTCTAAAATTTTATCCTTGAAAGGAGGGATCCCATGGCAGGATCCATATTCGGAAAGCATTTTCAAATATCCACCTGGGGGGAATCCCATGGGAAAGCTCTCGGCGTTGTCATTGACGGCTGTCCTGCTGGCATTTCACTTTCTGAAGAGGATATTCAGAAAGATTTAGATAGACGAAAACCCGGTCAATCTCCTTTTTCCACTCCCCGTAAAGAAAGCGATAAAGTTGAAATTCTCTCAGGCGTATTCGAAGGAAAAACAACAGGAACTCCCATTTCCTTGATCGTATACAATACCAATCAGAGATCCTACGACTATTCAGAAATAGCCAAATGCTACCGTCCCGGTCATGCAGACTTCACTTATGATGAAAAATATGGGTTTAGGGATTATCGAGGAGGTGGACGTTCTTCCGGTCGTGAAACCACCGCAAGGGTTGCTGCAGGAGCCATTGCAAAAAAAATCCTTGCAGAATTCGGTGTAGACATTATGGCTTATACTCTCTCCATTGGCCCTGTTTCTATCGATCCAGCGAAGTTTAAGCGAGATGAAATATTTAACAATTTCCTGGCTATGCCGGATCAAGAAGCGGCAGAAAAGGCAGCAGCTTATCTCCATGAAATCAAAGAAAGAGAAGACTCTGCCGGAGGGATGATTGAATGTGTAGTCAATGGTCTTCCCAGTGGTGTTGGAGAGCCCGTGTTTGAAAAATTGGATGCAATGCTTGGAAAAGCCATCCTTTCAATCGGCGCCGTAAAAGGCGTAGAATTTGGCAGTGGATTTAATGCCGCCAGAATGACAGGCTGGGAAAACAATGACTTCTTTCAGTACGATGAAGAAGGGCACCTTACGAAATTATCCAATAATGCCGGTGGTATTGTAGGAGGCATCAGCGACGGTTTCCCCATTGTCTTTAGAGCTGCCATTAAACCCACTTCTTCTATTCACAGAATGCAGAAAACTGTTAATAAAGCAGGGCAAAACATAGAACTGCAAGTAGAAGGACGCCACGACCCAATTATCGTTCCCAGGGCTGTAATCGTGGTAGAAGCTATGACAGCTCTTACTTTGGTAGACTATCTGTTTGAAAGAATCTTTTCCAGAATTGATCTGATTAAAAAAGCGCTTTTATAAGAAAAAAGTGCCTGTTTTCACATGAATATGTGTACAAACAGGCACCATTTTTATTTTATAAACATGGCATCTCCAAAGCTAAAGAATCGATATTTCATATCCACAGCAGTTTTATAAGCATTAAGAATAATTTCTCGGCTTGCCAGGGCAGATACCAGCATGATTAATGTAGACTCAGGAAGATGGAAGTTAGTAATCAGAGCATCAACGATTTTAAATTGATAGCCCGGATAAATAAAAATATCTGTCCAGCCGCTCTTTGCCTGAACCACTCCATTTTCATCCGTACAGGATTCCAGAGTTCTGCAGCTGGTGGTTCCCACGGCTATAATCCGTCCTCCATTTTGCTTGCATCGGTTGATTTTATCTGCTTCCTCCTGGTCAATCCAGCAGTATTCAGAATGCATTTTATGCTCCAATACATTTTCAACTTTTACAGGTCTGAAAGTTCCCAATCCCACATGGAGAGTCACATTGGCAATTTCTATATTCTTTTCTTTGATTTCTTCCAGTAACTCTTTCGTAAAATGAAGGCCAGCTGTAGGCGCAGCAGCCGATCCTTTATGCTTTGCATAAACGGTTTGGTATCTTTCTTTATCCTTAAGCTGGTGGGTAATATAAGGAGGCAAAGGCATTTCACCCAAAGCGTCCAACACCTGTTCAAAGATTCCTTCATAAATTAAATGTACGATTCTCTTTCCATCATCAATGATCTCTTCTACTTCTGCTTTGAGTTCTCCGTTCCCGAAAATTATAACATCCCCTGGACGGGCCTTTTTCCCGGGCTTCACCAAAGCTTCCCATCGGTCATTATCTTTTCTGGTTAAAAGAAGTACCTCCACCTTGGCCCCTGTATTTTCTCTGGCACCGATCAATCTTGCAGGGATTACTTTTGTATTGTTTAGTACCAGGCAATCTCCTGGATTTAAATAGGAGACTATGTCTTTAAAATGTTTATGTTCCATTTCTCCGGTTTTTTTATCTAATATCAGAAGCCTTGAGGAACTTCTGTCTTCCAAAGGGTCCTGAGCAATGAGTTCTTCGGGTAAATCATAATAAAAATCATGTACGTTCATCATCGTTCTCCATTCCAATCATTCATAAAATGTATGTATTATTTTTCCCTAATTATAAAGAAAATTCTCTTGTGTTTCAACAAGAAAGAGGTTCGCAAATAAAACTCTTTCGCTGAGTGCGGTCGGCAAAGCCGGCAAAATACAATATGATCGTGTGTGTATCCTGACGGAGGATTTTTATTACATAGGAAATCCTTAATGATTTCCTATGTAATAAAAAACGGTGTCTGTTCGTTTTCTTTTACCAACAGACACCATCCATTTATCTGCTTTTTTCATGTTTGCTTTCGTGTACACCTATTTTCTGACCATCCACAATTCCTACATCTGCATTATCTCTGGGTTCCATTTTTCTTAATTCCGGATTGCTCTTTTCTCTGTCCTTCATGCGATTTTTATTGTTGTCCATGATCTATAGCTCCTTTAATGGTTTCTTGCAATATTATTATGAATACAAATTCAAAAAAATATTCAAAAAGTCTCCACATCCTGGGGATGTTTGATGCTAATAACAGAGCCAAAAAGGTAAAGCTGTATTAGGAATTTTCATACATCATAGAACCGGCTTCTGTATTTTTATCAAAGTTAAATTGATCTATCAACCAAATATTATTCATATCTTTTACAATAAGCGTAATCGGTTGTTTTGAAGTAAAACCTCCATTGTGTTGATCTATGGAAGTTAATTCCACAATCGCACCTTTTACTGCATAGCTGTCGTCAGATAACTTTTCTATACTTAATATTTCTATATGACCAGGATAAGGACTGGAGGTTAATCTCCCGGGAGCATTCTGAATGTCTTTCTGCCATTTTTCTAAGAGGGAAGAGGTTACTAAATCTTTATAATTCTCTACAATACTCTTTTTAACCATCTCTTCCGGTGCTAAAAGAGAAACCATTTGAATTTTACTGCCAAACTCTAAAACCAAATCCTGAACTGCTTTTTTATCCCTTTCATCATTGCTTTGATTTAAAACAGACAAGTCTCCTTGAATTTTTTCTATATTGCCTTTCTCGAATCTAACGATAAGGTAAGGATAAGTTAAAGCTTGAGTCACCATAGCATCTTTCCCTGGACTATTTAGTGTTGCGTGAACATAGGCTGTACCGGGAGTAACTTCCGTAATACTGTCTACTGCAATACTGTAACCTCCGGTGTTTTTTTCTCCTGCTGCGATCAGCACATATTGCCACTGCCCATCGGATATTGAATGAAATCCTCCTTTATAAGAGTTGTTCTGATACCACTGTGCCAAAATCTCATTGTCATCCAGCACTTCTTTTCCTACGACTTCAAATGCTATAGGTCTCTCTACCTGAATAATTTCATCGTCTTCATATGTATTAATAATCATCGCTCGCAAGTCTTTATTCCATTCCACCTTAACTCCTAAAGTCTGAGCCACAAATCTTCCGGGTACAAAGGTACGGCCATCAGATATTTTAGCTGGGACTTTCAGCTTTAATATCTCTTCTGTTGAAGTTCCACTGGTATTTCTTATAACTTTAGCCGTATCTTTCCCCACAATCAATTGAATTTTGATATCTTCTGTATCAATATGGATCAATTTTTGCTCTGGATGCCATTCCACCTTAGCCCCCAACTTTTCCAGCACTCCTCTTAAAGGAATTAAAGTAGTATTATTTTCAATGAAAGGTTCTGCATCTGTTTCAAGCCACTGATTATTAACCTGAATGCTTATTTTTTTAGCGTTTTCTGTTACTTTACTGGTCAAATGATCTTTTGACATCGCTAATGCCGTACCAGATGAAAGCATTACACAACCTATCCCTAATGCAATCCCTTTGATTAATCTTGATCTGTACATATTGCATTTCTCCTTATCTATGTAAAATTTATTTTTAATAAATTAGACGAAAATATTAGATAAATGTTCCATCACTCATAAAATTTTTTCGTAAGATTAATTGCTATAATCCCTGTATGATCTTTTTGATAATACAAATACTAATTTATGTCCATTCAAAATTGAAAGGAGTTATTCTATGAACAGAGTGCATTATCAGGTTAATGGTATGCAGAATGAGAATTTTAAGAATCAAATCAAAAATGCATTAGATAAAATTGAAGGCGTACAAATGGTTAATGTAGACTTAAGAAGAGGCTCTGTAGAAGTAGGCTATAATGAACCCGCTGATGAAGAAGAAATTAAGGAATGCATAGAAAAAACCGGATGTACAATTGAGTAAATTATAAAAAGGTACCCCTTTATTATGAATTTAATACTTGGAAATTCTTTCTACCGGGCTAAAGCCTTTCGTCTTCATAAACTTCATATTGTGTCTGAAATTTTTCATAGCATCTGACGGATCTATGGCTTCAAAATTAAGGCCATTTAATACTTCTCTGTTAAATACAACGGATAAAAATAGTAATTTCATCATGATATCCTGTTTCCGTATTCAGAGCATTATCCACCGCATGGACAATCACAGTACTAACAGGCAACAGAGCAAACATATCCCTTGCAATTCTTATGGCACAACTGCAAACATAATCCTGTACAATTTCATAATAGGCTGTTTTGCTTAAAGCTTTTTTCGACAGTTTGCCTGTTTGAGTAAGACTTAGGGAATAGTTTGGTACTACCGTTTCTGATTTCACTTTAAATTCAACCTCAAGAACATCCGGATGATCCGTACCAAATTCAAAATCACTTCCAAATTCTAAAAGATCATCCAGTGGATTCATTTCATCTATAACTTCTAAATACGCATCTATATCTCCAGTAATAATACGCTCAGCGAGTTCGTGCAATTTCTTCCATTCCTCATAATCTTCCCTGTCTTCCCTGGCAGCCTTTTCAATAGCTTCTTTTAATACCAGCTCCTTTTTTTCCCTAAGGGGCTTAATGAGTTTTTCCAAGAAACGAGGTTTGTAATTTTCAAATTCATTTCTTGCCTTTGCTTGTTTGGGGCCAATCTCTTGGGGACTAAAAGGTTCTTTTAAAGAATAGATGTGATGCCAATCTACGGTTTCATCACATTCTTTATGAATACCCCGAAGTACTTCAATTAAATTATTGTATTCTTCCACAAGAAGAGCATTTTTCTGTTGTTCATCTCTTATTTGCTGCGCTTTTTGTAATTGTATTTGCTTCCTTTTATTATAAGCAGAGGATGTATATTTTCGTTTACTCCCTCCTGATGAAGTAACATAGGAAATTCCTGTTCCGGGAATGCCAACAGAGGATGTTCTTCTGCCACTGGAATGAATAGTATATCTGAGCCCTTTTGTTCCGAAACTTAAACTTGCTCCCTTTTTGCCAAAGTTCATTCGTACACCTTTTCCCAGCTTTATACTTTTGCGCATCCTAAGTCCCATATTCGAATCCTCTTTTCTTTATATAATTTCTATTAATTTATATAATTTCTACATAATAGTATATCATATAAACCTATTTTATATTTTTCTTTTTTAATCTACACCCAATAAAAATACCGAGAGAATTCTTTCCCTCGGTTTTTGATTATTCTATTTCTATTGTACCATTGCTTGTATGTATTTCTATATCTACTTTTATATTAGCTTTATCATAATTCCCCGTTTCTCCATTTAAAACTTTTTCTGTATTCTCATTAACGTTAAAATTATCCAGCTTATGGGCTATGATTGAATTGCTTGTATCGGCATCTATTCTATAGCCTATTTCTTTTGTATCCAACAAATCTAACTTAACGCTGGCATTTGAAGTAACAAATATCCATCTGTACTTATTATTGGAATCCAAATGATCTGATTCAAAATTAATTGCTCCATTGGAAGTCTGTATCACCATATCTTTTCCTTTAACAAGTTCTAAATCTACTTTGGCATTGCTGGTGTTAACTTCTACTTCATCTCCAGAAACGTCATCCAGTTCTACTGATCCATTGCTCGTTTTAATATCCAGCTTTTTTCCTCTCCATCCTTCTACATCAACCTTGGCATTGGATGTTTCCAACAGAGCAGTTAAGCTGTCTAATTCAGCCATTTCCAGTCTGCCATTACTGGTTTTTATATGGATATCCTCAAAAATTCCTTCTGGTATCTCCGCTTTTATTGAAAGACTTCTAAACTTACTTTTATCATAATCTAAATAAACTTTTCCGTCATCCTCTATAATATCTAAAACCACAGATTTTCCCAAAGTAGATATTGAAGGTTGATATACGATATTCAATTTAATTTTTTGGCCTTCAGTGCCTTCTAATATAACGGTACCATTTCGTCCTTCCAGGAATAATTCTCCACCATTCAAATGAGAAATATCCTTACTTAATTTAATCTCTTTTTCTGTTCCAGACATTGAAAAATTTGAGATACCCATCAAACACAAACCAATTATAGCCAATAAAAGAATATTGTTTCTTCGCTTTCGAAAACGCTTTTGCTGCTTTGAAGGTTCATAATCCTTAAGAGGAATATACCCTTGATCAGGAAACTTTTTCTGGCCATTACCATGATCGTTTGGAACGAATCCATTATTATCTTGCACTTTGCCTCCTCCTTGCCTTATATGCTCTTCACTTACATCTCTATATACGAAAGGAGGAATAAAGAGTATGCATGATATTTCAATTTTTGTAAATCTATTGCCCTAAATTGTACTCTATATGAGGTATAAAGACTTTATTATCTTCGAAGGATTTAAATGAAGCGATCCAATTAGGCTGAGGAGGAGCATCTTTTTGCAGGCGTTCAGAATTAATCTGTTCATACACCCACTCATCTTCCACTATTTTTTCCACACCGAGCATTTCATGCCACTGCTCATCCGTTAAAGGCTTTTCATGTAAAAATTCATAATAACTGTATACTGTACCTCTCGCTAAATATACTTTTCCATCATGAGCCAGGGCGACTAAAATTTCATTGGGTAAGCCTGTGCCTATTTCTAAAAATGCACCAATATCTGCAATCCCCGCAACATCGGAAATCACTGCAGAACTTATGGCTTGGCTGTATTGATCAGATAAAGTATCTTCTATATATTCCAATTTCCCTCCAATGTATTTTAATTCTCTGTTTTCTTCTTCAGAAATAGGTATATTTTCCAGTTCTTTAACCGCACAGGTTCTAAATAATTCGTATACTTCTTCCAAACTGTTCAAGGCGTATTCAAACCTTTCTGAGAGCAAATCTCTATTTTTAAGATTAATTTGTGAATATCTTACCAGCCACAACAATTTATCATATACTTCAACTGCCGGTTCAACATAATTAGGATAATATTCTGTAAGCTCTTCGCCTCCGCCCATTTCCGCTACCGGCTGCTTTACATAAAGTATCGTATCGTGTTTTAGTTCTGCATAACTGCCTAAACCACTGGAAATATTTTTATCTTCCCATGCCTGATTCTTCATAAACAATGGAAGTCCCTGGGTGTTTTCTTGCTTAGTCCAGACTGACTTTAATGTCCATAACCATCCGCTATACAGATTCTGTGTCCAATCTGCCTGCTCAAGGGCTTCCACTTTATTTTTCATCCTGGTCATAACATCTGTGTAGGTCTGTTCGTCCAAGTCTTTTAAATAATTTTCCTTTGCAAGATTTTCTGCTCTCTGGCTACCAAAAGCTCCTGCCACATCCAGTCCTGTAGGAATGGGCCTTATAATTGGGAACATAAATTCTTGCATAATATTTGCATCCAAAGTATACCTCTGCCCCATAAATCTGAATTGCTTGCCTGCAGGCGTATCTACACTTCCTGTAATAAGTCTGTACTGAATTTGAGGTGATGGCAATTTTCCTAATTCTTTTAAAAGCGAATCATAATATTGCTCATCCAGAAAATCTGTAAGTGCCACATCTTTGCCATATACATTCATAATGACTTCTTTTAAATCAAAGATTGTAACATCATCTGCTTGACCTGCCAGAAACTCAGTTGGAGCATATATTTTATCCCACAAAGCAATATCATCCTGGCCATTCATTTCAAGAAATGTAATGTACGTAATCATCATCGCCTGAATAATAGAATCAAAATCCGGATTTTTTTCTTCCAGAGGATATCCGATTAAGCCATACCATATCATGGTTTTAAAATATTTTTCCAGAATTTCATCCCCTGCATAATGTCCTCTGACAATAAATTGTTCATAATTTATGTCAAAGCCAAATAGAGGGGATTTGGCATATCCTTTTGCATTTTCAATTTCATTTATTTCTTTTTGGGCAATAGTCATATACTCTTTTGGAATATCTCCATAGGAATCATTGATCAATTTGTTGGCTACCGCAAAATACACCATAATTTCTCCCACATGATGCTTTAAAGCTTCGTTCTCTGTTTTGGAATACAATATGGAAGTTTTCGTAAGCATATTCTGGGTAAGTTGTTGCAATGCCACATGCAATTGCTCTTTCTCAATGCCCTTTAAAAGTTCATCATAGACCTTATGATACATATGTAAGGCCACATCGACTGTAATGAAATTTGGAATATTCTTATACTCATTTTCTTCATAAATATTGTACATCTTCATGTAATAATAAGCCTTTTCCGGATTAGGATTCAATACGACAAAGCCATTATTAACCAATTTAGTGCTCTGCTCTTTTGAAAGACCTTCAAATCTGTCAATGTTCTCAACATTGCTAAGATCGGGGTTAATTTTATACTCAGGAACCTTTGGTGTATAGCTTGTTGGAGAAAATTCTACCTGTACATTAAAATAGTCCGTTAGATCTTTCCATACTAAAGAAAGCCCCTCTTCTTGCACTAAAATATTTCCTGATTCCCTGTCCATTTCAGCTTCATTGTTTGCAGAAACATCATTTACGTTTTTTGAGCAACCGGTTATAAGCATTACACAGCAGAGAAAAATCCCAAAAACTCGATTCAACATTTACTGACTCCTTTCTTTTAACAAATAGATTCCATTCTCCGTTTTATCCACAGAAGGTTCTAAAACAGCCGATTTTATCCTGCCGTTTTCCACAATCTTAACATGAATCTGTGGTTTTTCAGACACTATTTTTTCCTCAATAAAATCAATCTCATCATATATATGACTTTCTCCCTGCAGAATAAACCCAAACCCAAACCAATAATATACTGATACAACGTATTTTCCTTCATCTGTTTCTTCAATTACTATGAATTCATCACTTCCATTCCCGTTCAAATCCATAAATAATACATCTGTAAAAGGAAATCTTAACTTGGAACCTGTCCATTTTTTTACGAGCATATTATTTTTAAAATTAAAAAAGAATGGCCTGTTTTCAAGATTTCTATACAAACGAGTTGCTTTATTCACCGCAATGAAAATTTCCATTTCACCGTCATTGTCAATTTCACATACTTCAATTTTCCACGGCCTTATAGTGCTGAGTTTATTTCTGTATCTTTCGCTTATTTGCAGTCCCTTGGAAGTTGCAACAAGATCATAAATAATCAACATATCCCCATACTGTGAATGCTTCTCGCCTTCCAAAATCAAAATATTGTCTCTGCCGTCCTTGTCAATGTCACCAACAGCTATGTCAATCAGTTGATGACTTTTATTGGACAATAAATCATACTTGATTCCTTTATATCCAATAGTGCCTTGCTTCGATGAAAAATCCAGGCTGTATGTTTGTCCATTCAAAACAACATCAATATAGGAATCGGAATTTTTAAAAGCAATGATTAAGAAAATGCTTAAAGTAATTGGTAATAAATAAATCCAACATTTTTTAAATATTTTTTTCATCATCACAACACCAAATCTTATGAATAATGGCTAATCATTATTTATACACTTTTTATAATTATACGATACCACTTCTTTATAGTAAACACATAAAAAAGTACCTGCTCTGTTCATTCTTTATATGAACCCACAGGTACTTATCTTATTTACTTGTTGCAGCGTTTTAAAATCCCTTCTAAAATTCTGGCATGACGTGCTTCATCTCTGGCTGATTCATAAAAATAATACATCGCTGAATCTAGTCCTAATTCTTTTGCCTTATCCCCTGCTTCTTTCTTGGATTGGTTAGCAAAGATTTCTCCTTCTAACATCTGTTTGATATTGTCAAATATATCTTCCTGAATCAGTCCATTAAATTCTGCAAATCTTGCAGCATGCTCTGCTTCTTCCCATGCAATCGTCTTCAAAACTTCTGCAATCTCGCCATATCCCTGTCTTTGAGCCAGTCTGGCCATGGCCAGATACATTCCAACTTCAGACGTTTCTCCCTGAAAATTCTGCTTAACAGTCCTTTCCAGCGCAGTTCCTTTTGTTTCCCCGATCATGTTTTCAAATAGTCCTTCTTTGATTTCCATCATGCACCCTCCTTATATTGATCAAATACATTAAGAATTCTGTCAGCATATTCTTCATTAATATTTTTAATATCATTAAGATACAAGAATGTACTTCCTTTATATTCCAGAGATTCTCCCAGCAAAATAACCTCAAAAGCTGATCTTATAATATTGATAATACATGCTTCATCATGATAAACATTACAGTTTTTACACTGATGCAGTATAAAGCCTAAAGCTCTTACGATTGCTTCATCATCATATACCCTTGTATCATCATAAGGAATATGATCCATTCCATCATCCAAAAACTCGTCATTGGATTTTAAACAAGTTACTAAACATTTTTTGCAGTATCCTACGAGGCAATTCTCTTTGGTACATTCTCCACATACTTCTTCAGTCAAACAACATTTTTCTATTTGTGTGATTAGTCCCTCATAATTAATAGAAGCGCCCATTTTATCCCCCCATTTTACAATCTAATATTCACTGAATGAAATCTTTAAAATAATGATCGCATTTACTATTAACCAGTTTAAATTTCCAAGGATTATTATATTTCTGTGTTAAATTACTGTCAAGAATAGATCTTTTCTGGTATATGAAATGCAAAATGCCTGTTAGTCTCTTTTCCATCAAGGAAATGCAAACTGACAGGCAAATGCTATGCTTTATCTGCTCGTATAATACTCTGCAAATTTCTTGTCTACTTTCATGATATGTTCTCTAAGCCATCCCACTATGGTTTTGTTCATTTCGATTACTACAAGAATACTTGCACCATCTCGTTCAAATCTGCTTTTTAAATCCTTTATGTCCTTAATAAACTTTGCATGCAGCAGTTTATGCCCTTCATAACCAGGATACTGCGATTCAAGCTGAAGCTTTTCTTCATCACGAAAATGCTCCTCAACATAGCTTTCAAGAAAATTCAGCGTTTCTCCTACGATTTCTTTTCCTTTTCTTTGATTGCATGCTTCTAAAACATTGTTGACTCTTCTGAAAAGTTCTTTGTGCTGATTGTCAATCTTTTCCACTCCTGTGAGCAAACTATCATTCCACTCCATATTGCCACCCCCCTTGCTTTAAATTTACTTTACCTATAGCTCTTTTAACGTACTGTAGTTCCTGTAAAGTAATAAGACAAAATTTCTTTATAATTATATCCCTGGTCCGCCATTCCTTTAGCTCCCCATTGGCTCAAGCCTACTCCGTGGCCATAACCTTTTCCAATAAATACAAAATCTCCTGCAACCGACACCGAAGGTGTAAAAGAAAGTTCATTTACCCCATTGGCTCCCTGTACTCGAATAGTATTACTGCCTAAATTAAGAAATTTAATTTCTTGATCTTCTCCCACTACAGATATTTGGCCATCATCTATACTTTTTGTGATATTTCCTTCACCCATTACACTGATTGAACCAGATGAAGTATTTCCTCCATCCTTAACAATTTCAAACATTCTGCTGGGCAAACTTACTCCGTTACTTTTGAAAAAAGTACGCACACTTTCCTTGGTAAATGTTTCTGTACCCTTTGTACCAATTATTTTTAACGTCATCACTCTTCCACCAGAGGTATAGCTTTCAATCTGAATGTCCAATACCTCTCCAATATTTTTACCATTACTTAAAAGTAACGACTTTATTTGCTCTCTGGTAAAACTTCTGGTCCAGTCCTGATGGTTTGCTTCGTAAATGTCCGGTACTGCTTTTAGATATGGCAAAGGCGTAATCCAGACATTTTCGGAATTTTCCGTATATCCGCCACTGCTGGCAAAATATACTGCCTCGATAATTTCATTACCATAATAAAGAAGCTCTCCCTGGGTTTCCCTCACAGCCTGATTGGAGTTATAGTTTTCTGCTCCATAACCCTTATAAACCTGGCAATGTTCTCCGTCGCATAAATCATAGCCACTATTTTTATGCTTTCCCATAAACAATACGGCATAATTTCTGGCTACAACAGCCTGAGCTTTTAAAGCTTCTATATTCCACGAGGCATACATTTCTGAAGGAACTACACTGTAAAGATATTCATCTAACATAATGACATTAACCGCTGTAATTCCTGATCCTCCATATCTTCCAAATTCCATTCTTCCCCGATATTGTCTGTCTCCTAAATCTATGATCTCATCAGAAGCATTAGAACTTATTCCTGCAAACTGAGGATAAGCTTCTTCTCCTTCTAAAACCGCAATCACTTCATTCTGATTTCTTAAGATCATACGGGTAGCAAGCGGCTCTTTAGTCATACATTGTTTGCCTGTAAGACTATTTACACTTGAACTGATCACGCTTGCTTCTCCTAAAGAAGAAATTTCGCCAATATACACCGTCCATTTCGATGGAGATATGCTGCATGGAAAAGCATTTAATCCCAAATTTTTCAAATCTTGAGCCAGGAATTTTGCTTCATCATATGTATAAAAATACTGATTAATGGATATAAAATAAGCACTGGAAGGAATCACGTAAAATCCTGTAGTTGATTGAAATACAGCTTCAGGAATAAAATCTCCATTCGACTCATATCCCATTAAAAGTTCATTGTTTTTAATGTCTATTCTGCTGGTACTCTTATACTTATATTCCAGTCCTATTCTCACCCAGTCAGGTATACTTACTGCGGCTGATACGGACAATTTAGGTATAAGAATATATGTAAAAAACACAACATATATGAATAACTTCAAATTTTTTGACATTTTCACGAGATTTCCTCCTTAGCTGATCAAAGCAAGTTTAAGCCTAAAACTACATATATTTCGACCTTTGATAAACATTATTATAAAAGAGAATATGATAAAAATCCATAGTACTTTAGGCAAAATTTCAATGATATACTTTTTTCTTTCCATAATAAATATAAATTTTACTTTTTACATGTTTATATAAAAAATTCCAATAAATTGAAATTATCTAATTGAATTTTTTTACATTTATGGTATAATTCATTATTGTATCGAGTCTTTTTACATTTTTTGTTATAAAAAGCTCGAAATGACAAATAAGAAAGGGGATTCGTTGTGAAAAATCGTATTAGTGTGTTGCTTGCAGATGATAATAAGGAATTTTGTGAGATTCTTGAGGATTACCTTGAAAGACAAAATGATATGGAGGTTATAGGAGTAGCAAAAGATGGCATAGAAGCTTATGATATGATCGTGGAGAAAGGCCCCGATGTTGTGATATTAGATACAATTATGCCTCGTTTAGACGGTTTGGGTGTATTGGAAAAACTCAATAATTCCCCGTTGAAAAAGTCACCTGTATGTATTATGTTGTCTGCAGTTAATCAAGATAAAGTTACTCAGAAGGCTTTAAGATTAGGCGCAGAATATTACATCGCAAAACCTTTTGATATGGAAACATTAATGCTCAGAATTCGTCAGTTAATCAATGTTGCTCCCACACCTAAAATAGGAACCCCCCACACCGATTGTGTTGCAGATTCCGAGCATCACTTTCTGATCGCTTCTACCCATCAGTTAGAAGCTGAGGTTACATATATTCTGAGAGAAATTGGTGTTCCTGCTAATATAAGAGGATATCATTATCTTAGATATGCCATCACTATGGCTGTAAACAATATGGATATACTCAACAGCATTACAAAAGAGCTTTATCCTTCCATCGCAAAGAAATTTAATACAACTTCCAGCCGAGTGGAAAGAGCAATCCGTCATGCTATTGAAGTAGCTTGCAACCGTGGCAGTTTAGATACAATGCACAAATTGTTCAGTTATACTATTAATAATAATAAAGGTAAACCTACCAACAGCGAATTCATTGCCCTCATTGCCGACAGATTAAGACTCAATTTAAAAATTAGTTAAAATATGCCCCCTAATTTTAGGGGGCTTATCTATTTAATAATGCCTGCGGCAATTTTAATCTGTTCCTGATGAGCTTGAGAAACTAACCCATCTTTATGCCTCGTACTGTTTTTAAAATGTATGTCAAAATGCCCGTTAAAATTATTATCTTTAATGTATTCCACATCATGGGGCATGGATGCCATAGACGCTGCAATCTTTCTTCCATCTACTTCAACAATAACTGCCCTTTCTTTCCATGAATATTCCCCTCCCCAGACTTCTTTGATCATTGCAGCATCTTTAGCTGTCAGTGGCTCACAATCTGCATGATATGCACCAGTTGTTCTTTTGATTTGAAAACTCTTACCAGTTTGAAAATCTGTTACTGTAGCCACTTGACCAATCGCAAAAACATATTGTGCCTCAGTCCACCAGTCTAAATATTCTCCATGCTTTTCACTCACTCTGTCTTTAACAGCTACATTATGAACAGGAATAACAATTTTTTGACCTACAGACAAGAGCGTATTGGTTGTCATATTATTGGCCTGTAATAATTCTGTCATAGGTATCCCATATCTGTTGCTGAGATCCCACATATTATCTCCAGACTTAATCGTATAAGAAATATAGGATACAGTATTGGCTTTAGAATCTAAAGCTTGAGAAGTGTTATCAGCTTTTAACTTTAACACTTGACCAGGATAAATAGTATCATTGGTTAACTGATTGGCTTTTTTAATCACATCAACCGTTATCCCCAACTTATTTGCAATAGACCAGAGGGAATCTCCTGCGTTTACAGTATATGTGTCTGAACTTGCTTTCACTTTTTTCTCTGGCGCTGCTGTTGGTTTTAACTTAAGAATCTGCCCGACATATATGGTAGAACTCGACAAATTGTTTATGGATTTTAATTTATCTATGGATATTCCATATTGCTGACTTAATTTGAATAAAGTATCTCCTGCTTTTACCTGATGGGTTACCGGCTGAGAAAATAATGTCGCTGTTTTTTCAGCTTGATTCCAGTCTACTGTCATTCCAAGAGATTCTGCCACAAACCTTAAAGGGACCATCGTAACCCCATTGGTTATAAAGGACGGCTCCATGGAAACTTTCTCACCATTGATGCGGGCTTTATTATCTCCGACAATAAATGCTATTTTGGTATTTCCTTTATTGATTCCAACAGTTTTCGTTTCTCCATTCCACCAAACGTCTCCTCCTAAAGCTTCAGTAACATCACGAGTAGAAATATACACTACCCCATCGATCACCATAGGGGGTTGAGAAAAGTTTATCTGTTTTCCATCAATAATTACTTTGATATTCTGTTCTGCCCCTTGTATGACTTGAGTTTGTGGCGCCGTTGCTGCCCTCGCCTCATGGGCCGTCCCAGCGAAAGGAAGGGTCGTCAGCAAAATGGACCCTACCATAATCTTCACTGCGTTCACTTTTATATTTGGAAAGTGAGATGAAATGTAACTTCTGATACTTTTGTCAAATATCCCTTCATCCCCTGTATCTTTCACGATTCCAGTATCTTTTACAACTCCGTTATCTTCCGCAATTCCAATTTCTCTCGAAAATTCAGCTAAGTTAGGATTCAGATACAATGTCAGAATATATCCGTCCTGATCTTCTACTAATTTATGCCGAACAAATATACTCACTGATTCACCTCCTTTACTTCTTTAGTTTGTTCAAATTAAGCAATTTTATAATTTCATATTATTTTCTGCTTCAACATAAGATATATTACATAAATCGATTCAGGAGGAGTACAAATGGATCAAAAAGGATTTATAAAACATGTTTTCCCCGGTGGCAATACAACCAGAGGATTTGTATCTTTTTATGATAATATTCTTTTTCAGGAAGACGCCAGAAAAATCATTATATTAAAAGGCGGTCCAGGCGTGGGGAAATCGTCTTTTCTGAAGAAAATTAGCGAAAGGTTTTGCGATTTAGGATATGATATTGAACACCACCACTGTTCTTCTGACAATAATGCCCTGGACGGTATTGTGATTACAAATTTAAAAATCGCTATTTTAGATGGAACAGCTCCCCATATCGTGGACCCCGTTACTCCCGGAGCGATAGATGAAATACTTAACTTAGGGGACTATTGGAATGAAGAAGACCTTCGTAAGAATAAAGATAAGATTATAATGATCCGTAAAGAAGTAGGAAGGCTTTTTAAAAAAGCTTATAATTATCTGGCAGCAGGATCAGCAATCTATGAAGCATGGACAAATACAGAAAAGCTGGCTCTTAACCCGTCAAAGCTCAATATAAAATCACAGAAGTTGCTAGAAGAATTATTTGAACAACATCCAGTAAGAAATCAGCTGGGCAAGGAAAGACACCTCTTTGGTACAGCCATAACCCCTGGTGGCTTAACCGAATATCTCCATACCATTATCGGTACCAGTAAAAATGTATATATGATCAAAGATTCTCCTGGTGCCTCAGCAAAACATATTATGAATAGAATCTATAACGAAGCAGTAGCAAGAGGTTTCTATGTGGAATGTTATCATTCGCCCATAGATGTAGACAAGGTTGAAGATATTATCATTCCTGAACTGGACTGTGCAATTACAGTATCGAATGATTATCATAAAGCCAAGGTATTTCCAACCAATGTAATAGACCTTACGACTTGCCTTGAAGAATCGATCTATAGGCCCCTTCAGGCAGAAATCGACAAAGATAAAAGACTCTTTGACGATCTCCTTCAGAGAGCTGTTGTTTCCATTCAAAAAGCCAAAAAAGCCCATGATGAACTGGAAAGCTATTATATTCCCAATATGGATTTTGAAAAGATTAATGAAGTGATGGAAGACGTGGTAAAAAAGATAATGGCTTTTGTAGAATAATAGAATAATAAAATTACTTTTCGACTTTTGTTTCTATCGAAAGAAATGTAAATATATGGTAACATCTTCGATGAAACTAAAATTTGAAAGGGGAACAATCATGACTAAATATGTTAAGATTAAATCCGACCCAAACTCACAGACATTTCTTTATCTTCTAGAAAAACAGGCCGAAAAAAATTATATTATTTTTCAAAAGTCCTTATTTCCCGGTGAAAAGAACACGTACCTCTTTTTTAACAATCTTCAACATGCTGAATTGCAATTTAATAAATTGATTTCATAAATCTAAGCATATTTTAATGCCTCCTACATATATATTAAATTGAAACCACTTATATATGTAAGGAGGCTTTATATGTCTTCCACAAAAATATTTGTTCTAAGACTAAAAGAAGTCATTTATACCGCTCTGTTTGCTATTTTAGGATTGATTTTACTCATCGTACTCATCTTTATGTTTATTCCTAACAAAAAAGGAGATACAGCACTGTATAAAGAAGGAGTATACACTGCACCAATCACTCTGGATTACGCTTCCTTTAATGTTTCTGTAGTCGTTGAAGATGATAAAATTACATCAGTTGAATTAACTGATTTTAATGAAGACATGGCTACTATGTACCCTCTTATCGAGCCTACCATGGCTTATCTTAACAAGCAGATTACCAAAAAGCAAAGTTTAGAGATCGAAGCTCCAGAGGATTCTGTGCATACAACCAAACTCCTTCTTGACGGAATAAAAGCGGCTTTAAACAATAAGGATTAAACCCATTTTCCCCAGTATTCTTCTTCTTCATCCTTGTCTACTGCTGCCAGATACATATCCACTATTTTAAATATTTCCGATTCATCTTCTAACTGATAGAATTTTTTTCCGTTTTTTACTTCAATATTGGGAATGGACTTAGCTCCGTCATTGACCAATGATAAAAATTTTTGCTCCCACTCAAGAGCTTTTTCTTCCCCAAGTTCTTCATATCCAATAATTTCGGATTTTACTTCTTCAATAAAATCTTCCAAAGGCATTTTAACCATCTTAATTCCTCCTCAGTAATAAAATCAATATTATTATATCACGTTTAAAAGCCCATTATAAAACATAATGGGCTTTTAAAACAGTGCTTTTATTCATGTTTTAATTTTCCTGTAATCGTATATTCAATCCACTCGCATATATTGGTAGCATGATCAGCCATTCTTTCTAAATATTTAGTAATAAAAATAAGATATGTACCCTGTGTAATAAAAGTTCCTTCAACTTTCATCAGATCCTGAATTTCTTTTATAATATCCTCAAAATACTGATCTATGATATCATCATCTTTTATAACTCTTCTTGCCTTACAGATATCCCTTTCTACATAGCTGTCAATCGTATCTTTAACCATCTTTTTCACTTGCTGTGCCATCATCGGTATATGTTCAAGAGGTTTTTTATAAGATTCATTGAAAAGTCGAATGACATATTCAGAAATATCTGCACAGTGGTCTGCGATTCTTTCCAAATCCGTAACGATTTTTAATACTGAAGTAATTAATCTTAAGTCACTTGCAATGGGTTGCTGTCTTGTAATAAGCATAATACATTCTGTTTCCATGGCAAGTTCCATTTGATCAATTTCATCATCTCTTTGAATAACTTCCTGTGCTAAGTCTATATCTTGATTTTTCATTGCTCTAATTGTATCATCTATGGACTGCTCGATCAGGGTTCCCATTTTTAGAAGATGCTGATGCATCTTATTTAACTCTCTTTCAAATTCATATCTTATGGGCATAGCTTCAATCCTTTCATTTAAATTCAATAAAGATTAACCAAATCTTCCGGTAATATAATCTTCTGTCTTCTTATCCTTTGGATTACTAAAAACTTTTTCCGTTTTATCAAATTCGATCATCTCTCCTAACAGGAAAAATGCTGTGCGATCCGATATTCGTGCTGCCTGCTGCATATTGTGAGTGACAATGATGATGGTATAATTCTTTTTGAGAGTTACCGCCAAATCCTCAATTTTTAAAGTAGATATCGGATCAAGAGCAGAAGTGGGTTCATCCATAAGAAGAATTTCCGGTTCCACAGCAAGGGCTCTTGCAATACAAAGTCTTTGCTGTTGCCCTCCTGAAAGTCCCAAGGCATTCTTTTTTAACCGATCTTTTACTTCATCCCAAATAGCAGCTGCCTGAAGACTTTTTTCAACAATTTCATCCAGTATCGCTTTCTTTTTTATTCCATGGGTTCGTGGGCCATAAGCGATATTATCGTAGATACTCATGGGGAAAGGATTAGGCTTTTGAAATACCATCCCTACCCTCTTTCTTAATTGAATGACATCTATATCGTTAAATATATCTTTTCCGTCTAATGTTATCTGGCCTGTAATCTTTACGCCTTCCACTAAATCATTCATTCTGTTTAAGGTTTTTAAAAGTGTAGATTTACCGCAACCTGAAGGCCCTATAAAAGCAGTAATCTCTTTTTCCGGGATATCCATATCGATGTTTTTTAAAGCTTGAAAATCCCCATAAAAAAGATTTAAATTGCTTATGCTAAATTTAGAGTGGTTCATAAATCTTCTCCTTCATATTCTGGATTTATTCAGTTTCTTTCCAATCAGATTGGCAATAAAGTTCATTGTCAAAACAATAATAATCAATACTGTAGCCGTAGCAAAAGCATTGGCAAAATCTCCTTCTTTCGTTAAAACATACATATGAACCGATAATGTTCTGGAAGAATCCATGATGCTTCTTGCCATACGAGGAGCAAATCCTACAGTAAAATATACTGCTGCAGTCTCTCCAACAATACGACCAATACTTAAAATAACTGCTGAAAGAATACCTGGAAGAGCACAGGGTAAAACGACTTTCATAATCGTTCTTAATTTTGAAGCGCCCAATCCCAAACTCCCTTCCCGGTAAGAAACAGGAACCGATTTAAGTGCTTCTTCCGTCGTACGAATCATCGTTGGAAGCACCATAATGCTTAATGTCATAGCACCGGACAGCAAAGAATATTTCCATTCCAACTGTGTAACAAAAAATAAATATCCAAATAAGCCAAAAACAATGGATGGAATACCTGATAAACTCTCTGTTGCAAAGCGAATGACTCGAACAATTTTCCCCGATTTTGCATATTCAACAAGATAAATGGCAGAGCATATTCCTATGGGCGGAGCGATAAGAAGGGTCAAAATTACGATATAGCATGTTGCTATGATCATAGGATAAATCCCTCCCCCTCCAAAACCTTGGGGAGCTGTCGTTAAAAAATCCCAGTTGATTTTTCCGATACCGTTGATAACCACATAAAGTAAAATCCAAGCCACTACACCTACTGTAATAAAAGCTGCTGCCCATATCATTGCCAAGATGACTATATCTGTTAATTTTCTATTTTTCACTTTACTCACCTGCCCTATGGGTTATAACATTAAGAATAATATTTAAAATCATGATAAAAATGAATAGTATCACTCCAGTAGCAAATAACGCTTCCTGGGCTAATCCATAAGCATATCCCATTTCTAATGCGATATTGGCAGTTAATGTTCTAATAGGCTTTAGAACAGACTTTGGAATGATTGCTGCATTGCCTGAAATCAATATCACAGCCATGGTTTCTCCTATGGCCCTTCCTATTCCCAAAACAATACCGGCCGTTATTCCTGATTTTGCAGCGGGAATAATCACAGTAAAAATAGTTTTTATATGCGAAGCGCCTAAAGCCAAGGCTCCTTCTTTATATTCTTTTGGAACTGTGCGGATCGATGTTTCAGAAATGCTTATGATCGTTGGAAGAATCATAATTCCTAAAATAATGCATACAGCAAGGAGACTATTTCCTGGTCCTCCTAATTTTTTAGCGATCAGAGGTACAATCACAATAAGTCCAAAAAAGCCATAAATAACTGAAGGAATGCCCGCCAAGAGTTCCACTGCCGGCTTTACCAGTCTGACAAGCCATTCTGGTGCCAGTTCTGCAATAAATACTGCTGTTAAAACACCTATGGGAACACCTATTAAAATTGCTCCGGCAGTAGCACAAAGAGAGCCTAAAATCATGGGCATGAGTCCAAATATTTCTCCTTCCGGGTTCCACTGGGTTCCAAATATAAAATCCAATATGCCTATTTTAAATATTGCCGGAGAACCTTTTATAAATATAAAAAATGTAATCATAATAACACTTAAAACTGAAACGAAAGCACACAGAAAGAAAAATTTCTCCACAATTTTTTCTATTATTTTAGTGTGTTGTAATTTCTTTGGTATTTCCAGCCTATGAGTTTCAACTTTATGAATTAGATTCGGTAAGATCATCTCTTTTATACTCATTTTCTTTCTCCTTCCTATAGGCATAAACAAAGAACCTTTTAAGATAAAGGTTCCATGTTTATGTATAAGATAACTCTTTTATTTTGCAGGGATATACTTTTCTGATACGATTTTTTGCCCTTCTTCTCCCAGAGCAAAGTCAAGGAAGCTTTGGGCTTCTTTGCTTACTTCGCCTTTTGTCACCAGAAGGAGAGGTCTTGAAATCTTATAGGTTCCCGATTTTACATTTTCAACAGTAGCTTCTACGCCTTCGATTGTAACTGCTTTTATAGTTTCATCAAGATATCCTAAAGAAAGATAACCTATTGCATTCTCCTGAGTGGTTACGGATGTTTTTAAAGCCCCATTACTGTCAAAAGTCAATGCATCTGCCACCATCCCACTGACTTCTTTCCCATCATCGGTTTTGTCCAAAAGTCCTACGATTTCTTCAAAAGCACTTCTTGTACCGGAACCTGCTTCACGGCCTAATACCACAATCGGCGCATCACTTCCTCCAATTTCACTCCAGTTTTTAATTTCACCTCTGAATATTTTATTTACCGTGTCAATGTCTAAATCAGAAATCGGATTAGAAGGATGAACTACCACAGCAATTCCGTCATAGGCCAGTACATACTCTGTTAACCCCCACGTCTTTTCCTCTTCTTTTAATTCGCGGGAAGACATTCCTATATCTACATTCCCGGCTTCAGCATCTTTGATCCCTGTGGAAGACCCTCCCCCTTGAACATTAACAGTAATTTCAGGTTCTACAGCTGAAAATGCATCTGCAATGGCTTGTGCAACCGGAAGTACTGTAGTAGATCCACTCATTGCCACCGTACCTTCCAATAATTCTTCTGCATTATTCTCTTCTGCTTGTGTATTTTGCTGTGACACTGTTTCTTCTTTGGATGCTGTTTCTTCAATATTTTTTTCTTGACTTGTGCATCCTGAAAAAAGACCAATTACCATGACCATTGTCATAATCACACTTAATAGATGTAATTTTCTCATTGTTATTCCTCCCCAAAGATATTTGTCTGATCTCTAACCTTATTTACAAGATAACTTTAACATCTTTTTGTTAATCCCATATAATGGATATGTTAATTCTATGTTAACTTTTTAATTGAAACATAGACGTCTTGTTTTCTAAATCCTGTGCCATTTTCAGAAGTTCTTCACTGCTTCTGAAGATTTTTTCAATATTCGATGTTTGCTCTTCTACACTTTCATGAATATGTCTGCACATCAATGCTGAATCCTCCACTTGATGAGCTATGTGCTCGATCCCTTCCAATAAATTATTTTTTTCTAAATTCATATAATAAATCGCTTCGTTTAAACGAGTGATCTTTAATGCAATTTCTCCTGCAATCTTATCAATATGAGTAAATACATTCTCCGTATTTAACATCGCCTCATACTGCAGAGTTGATATTTGCCTGACTTCTTCCATAATCCGTGTCGCTTTTTCAACTTGAGAAACCATCTCTCCTAAATAACTGTACATTGTATGTGTAAGCTTTTCTGTCTGTTCTGCCAATAATCGAATTTCTGTTGCCACAACTCCAAAACTTCTTCCATATTCACCTGCTCTCGCTGCTTCTATAGAAGCATTTAATGAAATCAAATTGGTTTGTCGGGCTATGTCTTCGATGTTATATATTATGTTTGCAACTGCTTTTGTTTTGGATTGCAGTCCTTCAATCTCTATAGTAACTTCTTTCCCTAAGTCCATACCCGTTTTGGAGATCTTGTGTAATTCTTTCACCCGTTCTACTCCTAATCTATTGACTCTCTTACTTTCCTCTGCCTGTTCCATAACTTCCCGTGCATTCTGAATGATTACATTTATATAATCCGAAAACTGCATCGTTTGCTTTAACATATGATCTGTCTCTGTAAACTGCAAATCAGAAGTGGATGATAATTGTTCCAAAGAAGCAGATATGACTTGAGCAGATACTGAATGGCTCTCGCAAATCCGATGAAATTCTTTAGAAGAATAAAACAATAAATGAGCAGTTTCTAAAATGCTTTTTACCAAATTTCGTATTTGCTCAATCATTTCATTAAATTTTCTAGTTAATTTCCCCACTTCATCTCTAGATTGTTCTATTAAATGAACCTCCAGATCTCCCTGCTCTACCTTTTTCATGCCGTCTAACAGATATTTCATAGGCTTTGTAATTCCAGACACAATCCATATGCTAAAGCATATTCCTAATATGAGAACTACGAGTAAAATCATTACATTTTTCAGAATCATATTTTTGATATCATCTTCTATTTCTTTACTCTCCATCACAACGATAAATTTCCATCCTGTTCGGGCATTGGTTGTGAAATTCATAAAATACTCTTTCCCATTGATTTCATACTCCAACTGCCCTGTATCTAAGTCTTTTATTTTTTCAAAAAATGGTTCAGAAGAAATGCTTTTGGAAATCATCTCTTTTTTCCTATGGGCAGTAATAATACCATCAGAATTTACCGCATATGCATATCCCGTTTTCCCTAAATAAATCTCTTCTAAAATGGAACTAAAATAGTCTGTAGATACTGCAGCAGCAACAACACCTATTGTTTTTGCATCCTTATTCACAGTTTTAGCAATAATAATTTCAGTATTTCCAGATTGTTCATTGGCTGCTGGAGACAGATAAACCACTCTTCCTTTATTACTCATAGCCTTTTTATACCATACTTCTTTTGTAGGCTCATAATTTAGGGAGACAGTTTTCGTCTCGGGATATTGATAAAAAATATTATTATAAGTGGCAATCATTAATCTTTTGATCGCGCCATTTCCTTCTTCGTAATACTTAAAATCTCCCAGAATTTTTTTCTTGTTATCTTCAGAAATCAAAATGTTGGAAACACTATTCTCTCTAGAAATAGCCTGAAGAGTTAATTCAATGCTTGCAAATAATTTTTCAGAAGATTTTTCAATCTGCTTTGCCAATAGAATTTCTGACTCATTGGCAAATCGCTTAATTCTCCTAGTTGTCTCCAAGGAATTGTTGATCACTACGATAATGAGACTGCTTACTTGCATTACAATTACAACAACCAGAATTTTATTCAATATGCTTTTACTGAATGATTTCACAAACAGTTCCATGCAAGTCCTCCTTATTCTTCATGTTCTTCATGATCTTTTGATAATCATTTGTTGTATCATAGCCTTTATCAGTAAAATTAAAATAAAGTTCTTGTTAAATTCTTGTTAATCTTTTTTAAGCCAAAAAACAACTGCATTGTATTTGTAAAATAAAAAAGTTTGGTCCCGTGCAAACAAGACAAACTTTCTTATGTCATAAAAAAAGAACAAGAATTAAATCCTTGTTCTTTTCCATATTCTGCACTTAATTTTTTATTCTCGGAAGGGTAACGGTAAAAATACTCCCCACTCCTTCTTTACTGTTTACCTCGATCGTACCATCATAAAGTTTCACAATATGTTTTACAATAGAAAGACCAAGTCCTGTTCCACCCATTTTTCTCGATCTTCCTTTATCCACCCGATAAAATCTTTCGAAAAGTCGAGGGATATGTTCTTTAGATATTCCTATTCCTGTATCTTCTACGATCACTTTCAAGGTGTCCTGCTCTGTTTTACAGATGAGTTTCACTTTTCCTTTTTCAGTATACTTTATGCCGTTATCGATTAAATTAATCAGAATCTGTTTCATTCTGTCCGCGTTGCAATAGAAAAATATTCTATCTTCAATATCCTTTTCTAAAGCAATACCCTTTTCTTCTGCTTTCGGTCTCAGTATTGCAAAAACTTCGTCAATCAGTTCATTCATATCCTGCATAGACATATCAATGTCTACTTCTCTCGTTTCAATTTCTGACAGGGATAATATATCTTGAATTAAGCGATATAATCTTTCCGTTTCTATATCAATAATATCTAAAAATCGTTCTGCTACTTTTTGGTTTTCTAATGCTCCATTTTTTAAAGTATCCACAAAACCCCTGATAGAAGTCAAAGGCGTCTTCAGTTCATGGCTTACGCTGGATACAAAATCACTTCGCATTTGTTCCAGCTTCCTTATTTGAGTAATATCTTGTATGACAAGCAAAGTTCCTATGATTCGCTCTCCTTGTTCTGTCAATGTAATCGGGCTTGTATAGATTCTCAAAATCTTGGTTTGCTCATCTAATTCCAATTCATCCACAATCGATTCTTGATTTTGAACAGACCTTTCTAAAGCCTCCAGTATTTTTGAATTCCTTACGACTTCATAAAATAGCTTTCCATATACATAATCCTCTTTTACAGAAAATATTTTATATGCGACAGGATTCATAAGCATGATATGGAGACCGGAATCCACAGCAATAATTCCGTTAATCATACTGTTCATAATGGATTCTAACTGGATGTTTTTATGCTTCAACTGAAAAATCGAATATTTTAATTCCTTTGCCATATAATTAAAAGATGTTGCTAATTTTTCAATTTCTTCATCTCCATCCACATATACCTTTTTATTATAATTTCCTTTGGCTATTTCTTCTGCTGCATAAACAAGCTGACGAATAGGCCGTGAAAACTTCTTAGAAAAAATAAAAGCAGCAATAATTGCAATAATTACTCCAAATAAGATTCCTATCATACTATAATCAGCGATTGTACGATTCATTTCCTGAATTTCAACCAGGGGTACCGACAATCTCAGCACTCCGGTAAAATCTTTGGTTTTTATCGGACATGCAATGTATATAAGATGAACCCCTAACGTCTCACTGTATCTTTTACTGAATCCTATTTCATTCTGTAAAGCTTTTATGATTTCAGGACGATTAATATGATTTTCCATAATTTCAGGGGATGACTCAGAATCCCCCAATACTTTTCCATTTTGATCTATGATCGTCAGGCGGGCATTAACGCTTTTTCCATATTCTATAGCAAAATTTTGAAAATCCATTTCTTCCACAGATTTGAATTCATTAATGAACAAATCTGTAAGGAGTTTTCCCTGAACTGAAAGTTCATGTTTTAACCTGTTTGTGTAATACTTCTGGCTGGTCTGAAGAGCTGAATAGGCTGTTGCCAAACAAGAAAAAACAATTAAAACAGTATATGTAATAAGAAGTCTTCTCTGCATTATTTCACTTACTTTCTTCCCTAAATTTATAACCTATTCCGCGTACCGTTTTTATAAAAAAAGGTGAGCTGTCATCATCTTCTATTTTCTTTCTCAAATTTCTTATATGAACATCTACCGTGCGACTTTCACCCACATAATCATATCCCCAAATCTTTTCCAATAACTCTTCTCTGGAAAAAACTCTTCCAGGATTCTTGGCCAGTACAGCTAAAAGCTCAAATTCTTTTAATGGCATTTCAATTACATTATCGCTCTTTTTCACTGTTCTGGTAGTCTCATTGATTGCCAGATTCCCTACTTGAATGATTTTTTCTTTTTCTGTTGACTGTGGTAAATATTCTGTTTCTTCCTTTCGTCTTAATACAGCTTTAATCCGCGCTAAAAGCTCACGAACCCTAAAAGGTTTCCCAATATAATCATCTGCCCCCATTTCTAAACCAAGTACTGCATCAATTTCTTCATTTTTGGCTGTTAACATAATCACAGGGATATTTTTTAAAGACTCATTAAAGCGAATTCTTTTTAAAACTTCTAATCCGTCAATACCAGGAAGCATAAGATCCAGAATTACTAAATCTACAGAAGCATTGAGTTTTTCCAATGCTTCTTCTCCAGATTCTGCCTCTGATACTTCATATCCGGTATTCTCAAGATTATATTTTAATAACTCTAAAATATGAATTTCGTCATCTACGATTAAAATTTTTCGTTTTGACATAAAATCACTCCAATAATCTTTAGTTGATCGAGTTCATAATAACATATGAACTATTCTATAACAACAAAAATGCTGTTGCATCATCCTTATGAAATAAAAAGATTTGTCCCTTGCAAACAAGATGACTGTCTTATTTCACCAGAAAAAATTTCGCTCGCAAAACTCTCCCGCCGAGTGCAGTTGGTAAAACCAACAGAATACAACACACTTGAATGCACATCCTGTACGGAAAACTTTTATAGTATAGGAAATCCAGAGAAATTTCCCATACTATAAAAAAAGCAGCTGCGCTTTTTAAAGCATGCTGCCTATACTGCCAATACCGACTATGCCTATAAAAAATAATAAATAACAGATGCACCCTAGAATTGGAACTCCAATCCCTATAAACAGTAAAATCTTCCCAAACTTCTTTTTTTCTAAAGAAGCATTTTGATCCGTCATCCAAATAATTCCTAATATGATCCCCAATAAAGGTCCTGGAAAAATAATTGTTCCTATAATCAGTAGTGCTTTTAGTCCTCCACTTAATTCTTGATCCATATTAACCCCCCTGTTTACATTTTCATATTATTTTTTAATTATACAAGTATTATTGGTTATATACAACATAAATTACTTTTTAATCTAAAATGGACAAATATTTATTGTGTATTTTGTTTTTATGCTGCAAATAGTAATATTGAAAACCAATATTATTATTTTATGCTGCTCAGAAAGAAGGGATGACATGACAAATATTTTAACCAGTCAGCAGCTCTCTGATGAATTAAACAAATTAAAGTCATTAATCAACGACTTTGATTATTCAGAATTAAGAAATGTTACATTCTTAAATCTGGAATCTTTATATACTTATATTTCAGAAGTGGAAGATAACCCTTTTCAGAGACAATATGAAGCACTTCAGGCTTCTCTGGATATACTGGAACCCTATATACCTTTTGCAATAGGAGAAAGAGCAAGAGAATTTTTAATTCTGGCAAGTCAAATGACTACAGATGAAGAAATTGAAGCTTTAAAACAAGACTATTTAGAAAGAATGCGATTAGATTTTGTAAATACGATTCGCATGATTCAATCAGAAGAGGAATGGAAATATCTTACTCAAATCTGTGAAACCATAAGACAAAGTAAAGAATCTCAGATGATGTATCAATACTGATCAAGAGCTGTATTTTTGAAACTTTTTACTCCGTTTTAATCTGGATAAAAAGTATATCTCAAAAACTGTAGATAAAATATTGCAATACATGGCATATTTCTCAAACTTTCCTTTGATCCATCCTCTTTTTTGCTCTTTAGGAATATGGTAAACATATGGCCATTTTACTTTTTTAATTTGGTATCCCATTTTGCGTGCATATTCAGTAATCATCATTTCAATACCATATCTTGTATGCTCAAAATGGGGCATACTCTCCAGTAATGCCCTTCGAATCAATCTCTGCCCCGATAAAAACGGGGCAATTTTATGAGAAAGATCCGTAATGAATTTCCCTTTTGAAAAAGTACCAATCACCATATCAATATTTTCTCGTTTTGCATATTCTATCATAGAAATTAAATGCTCTTTACTTAGCCCTTTTAAATCTGCATCCAAAAATAAGATCCACTCTCCGCTGCTGGCCTCTAATCCTCGTTTTATAGCTGCTGCTTTTCCTTGATTAAAAGGAAGCTCTATTAAAGTTACAGGATACTTTTTTACTTCCTGTGTAGTCTGGTCAACTGAACCGTCATTGACAACAATGATTTCTTTAATCATCTCAAAACCCATTAATACAGATAAAACATTGCCAATTCTTCCCTCTTCATTATACGCAGGAATAATTACCGATATATCCATGGAAGTGCTCCTTTTTCTCCTATTTCTTCTTTTAACATTGTCTCTATATGTTAATTTTCTATAGTATGAACAGTCCAACGCTTATTTATTTGACATTTTTAATCATTGACGTTTGTCCCATTAGAGTTTACCATAATAATAAGGTATATTTTAAAGAATGGAGACATCATATGTATTGGGGAGATAAGCCTTATCATTCTCTGAATTACTTTCTTCGTCAAAAATTTGGAGAAAAAATTTTCAAAATTTCATTAGATGGAGGATTTACATGTCCTAACCGGGACGGTACATTATCTGATAAAGGATGTATTTTTTGCAGCGGAAGAGGATCCGGTGATTTTGCTCCACCAGCTATTCTTCCCATTTCAGAACAGTTTTATCAAAGCAGATCTCTTTTAGATAACAAATGGAAGTCGGGAAAATATATTGCTTATTTTCAGGCCTTTTCAAATACTTATGCACCTGTAGATGTGCTTAGAAAGAAATACGAAGAAGCATTATCACTGCCTGATGTGGTGGGGATTGCCATTGCCACCCGTCCCGATTGCTTAGACCATTCTGTCTTAGATTTATTGGATGAAATCAATCAAAAGACTTACTTATGGGTGGAGCTTGGCCTCCAGACCATTCACGAAGATACTGCTTTTCTCATTCAAAGAGGTTATTCCCTTTCATGTTTTGAAGAAGCAGTCCATAATCTTTCAAAAAGGAATATAGATACAGTGGTTCATCTGATCCTGGGGCTTCCGGGAGAAAATAAGAACGATATTCTTTCATCCATTCAATATATAGCCAGTCAATCTGTACAAGGGGTTAAGCTTCACCTTTTGCATATTATCAAAAATACCCCACTATATGATTATTATTTGAAAAATCCTTTTCATGTATTAACAATGGAGGAATACATTGACTTAATCATCGACTGCCTGGAACTGCTGCCTCCTTATATGGTTATTCATCGAATTACTGGAGACGGTCCAAAGGAATTGCTGGCAGCTCCTTTGTGGAGTAAAAATAAAAAAGCAGTGTTAAATGGGATTCATAAAAGGTTTAAAGAAAGGAATACCTGGCAGGGCAAACTTTACTGATTTTCTTGTCGGGAATGACTTTTTGGTATACAATTAAGTAGTATGACTTATTTACTACGACAGGAGGGATTCTGGTGTTTCAATCTATAAATGAATTAGCCACAAACAAGTTAATTTTGCTGTACTTAATTTCTAAAATTAAAATGCCTTTATCCCATGCACAAATTACTCAATTTATTATGGAAAGAGCCTATATGGACTATTTTTCTCTTCAGCAATATTTAACAGAACTGATCGATGCAAATTTAATCGTCAGTCAGCAGGAAAATCATAAAACCCGTTATATCATTGCCAATAAAGGAATAACTACACTCGAATACTTTATCAATCGTATTCCAGAAAATATCAGACTGGAAATAGACGAATACATAAAAAAAAATCGCCAGCAATTAAAAAAGGAACTGGAGATTACCGCCGAATACATCCCTGAAAAGCATAGTGAATATATGGTACATTGCAAAGTAAAAGAAAATGATATAACCCTGATGGACTTACAACTCAGTGTTGCTTCAAAAGAGCAAGCAAAAAAAATATGTGAGAACTGGAGGAGAAACGCACAGAATTTATACGGATCCATATTATCAAGCTTAATTCAAAATCCACCTGATGAATAAAGGGCTTAACTTATGAGTCCTCTTCTGTGAGCTTCTTGCGAAAGGATTTGATGTTTTTCACGGGCAAAGCCAAAAGCGAGTTTTGCCATTTTTTTATGCAGATATTCTACAGAATCTTTTTTATTCTCTAATTCTTCAATCCACTTTTGTGTACTTTCAACGTCCTTTTTCACTTTATCTATTTCACTTAATAAACATTGATCATCCAAGTGAACATATTGAGATGACCACTGTGTTCTCAAATCCATATTGCTTCCTCCCTTCAATAATGAATGACAATCTAAATATATACTATTACTATTATAACCATATTAATACAATATTAAATTTATATTACAAATTAAAAAGGAACGCATACTATGCGTTCCAAAGCAAAATCGGGGTGACAGGATTCGAACCTGCGACCTCTTAGTCCCGAACCAAGCGCTCTACCAAACTGAGCCACACCCCGAAAAAATATTTTCTTAAATTCGCTGCAAATTATATTATATATTCTTTTAATCGTTTTTACAAGTATATCTTGAAAAAAATAAAGCAATAAAAAAAGTCCGGCAATCGGACTTTAGAAAATATATATTATCTTAAATCTCTATACTCATCGTCTACCGGCATAACTGCCCAGCAAATAATGTAAAGTAAAAATCCTGGAAATCCTGTACTCATAAGCGTTAATAAAACCCATAAAATGCGGACCAACGTAGGATCAAAATCAAAATACTCAGCAATTCCTCCGCAAACTCCTGCAATTTTTTTATCTCTAGTGGATAAATGCAATCTTTTTTGCATCATGACCCCTCCTTTTCCCATTGACTTTATTTATTAAACTCGTAACGTAAAGGTTGCTTCATTTTTCATTACTATATACGGCACATCTGAAAAAAAGTTTGTTTTCTAAAATATTATTTTTCATTTTCTTCATTAAGAACCCACTGATCCAATATTTCCCATATCTCATCTTTTCCCTGTTTAGTTTCAGCAGAAAAAGGAATAATGATATGGTTTGGATCCATCTGAAGCGTCTTACGGATAAGAGAAATTTGCTTTTGAATCTGGCTTCTTTTAATTTTATCCGCCTTGGTTGCAACTACCAGTACATTTTTTTGATAATGGCAAATCCAGTCATACATCATTTTGTCATTTTCACTGGGCTCATGTCTTATATCTACCAATAAAACCACAAGTTTCAGCTGTTCTCTCTTAGTCAGATAGCTTTCTATGAATTTACCCCATTTTTCTCTTAAATCTTTGGATACCTTAGCGAATCCGTACCCGGGGAGATCAACAAAATACAGTTTATCTTCTACATTGTAGAAATTGATAGTCTGAGTTTTCCCTGGCTGACTGCTGGTTCTCGCTAAAGCTTTTCGATTGACCAGGGCATTGATCAACGAAGATTTCCCTACATTGGATTTCCCCGCAAAAGCGATTTCATTCAAATGGCTCTGAGGAAATTGACTTGGATTACCACAAACCATATCTAAACTTACATTATTTACATTCATAGAGATTCTCCTTAATAATAGCATGATTTAAGACTTCTTCCATATTCTTTACAAGAACAAACTCCATATTCTCTTTGATTGAATTAGACAATTCATTCAAATCTTTTTCATTGTCTATGGGCAAAATGACTGTCTTGATGCCCGCTGCTTTTGCCGCTAAGATTTTTTCTTTTAGGCCTCCTATGGGAAGAACTCGTCCACGAAGGGTAATTTCACCTGTCATTCCCACATCATTGCGCACAGGCTGATTCGTAAGGGCAGAAATCATTGCAGTTGCCATAGTAATGCCTGCAGAAGGTCCATCCTTAGGAACCGCACCTTCCGGGATATGAATATGAATGTCCATATCTTTGTAAAAGTTACTATCGATGCCCAGACTCTCTGCTCTGGAACGAATATAGCTTATAGCTGCTTTTGCTGATTCCTTCATAACATCTCCCAATTGACCCGTCAGCTCAAATTTTCCGGTCCCCTTCATAGTATTTACTTCTATCGATAAAGTATCCCCTCCAACCGGAGTCCATGCCAGGCCTCGTGCTATACCAATTTCTGCCTGTTCCATAATCTTATTGATTCTGTATTTCTTGACACCTAAATATTTCTCTAAATTGGATTCAGTAATACGAACACATTTTTTATCTTCTTCCAGGATTTCTTTAGCCGCTTTTCTGCATAATTCTCCTATACATCTTTCCAACTTACGTACTCCGGCTTCCTTTGTATAATAGGTAATAATGTTTTTAATCACTTCCCTGCTTATACGAAGCTGGGATCTTGTCATGCCATGCTTTTCTAATTGCTTATCTATCAAGTGATTATAGGCGATATGGAATTTTTCTTCTTCCGTATAACTGGAAATCTGAATAACCTCCATCCTGTCCAAAAGAGGTCTTGGAATCGTATCAAGCGTATTGGCTGTTGCTAAAAATAACACATTGGATAAATCAAACGGCAGTTCAATAAAATGATCTCTAAAGGCATGGTTCTGTTCTGCATCCAACACTTCAAGCAATGCAGCAGAAGGATCCCCTCTAAAGTCTGAACTCATTTTATCTATTTCATCCAATAACATTAAAGGATTTTTCGATTTTGCCTGCTTTAACCCCTGTATGATTCTTCCGGGAAGAGCTCCTACATAAGTACGCCTGTGTCCCCTGATTTCTGCTTCGTCCCTTACTCCTCCCAAAGAAATTCTGACATAATTACGATTAAGCGCTTTGGCAATAGAATGGGCAATGGATGTCTTACCTACTCCCGGAGGTCCCACTAAACATATAATTGGACTATTGACCTTGGGAGACATTTCTCTTATAGACAAAAATTCCAAGATTCTTTCTTTTACTTTTTCCAGTCCGTAATGGTCTTTTTCTAAAATCTTTTTTGCATATTTTATATTATGTGATTCTTTGGTTTCCTTTGTCCAAGGAAGATCCAATATCCAATCAATGTAGTTTCTGACAACTACACTTTCTGCAGAAGCCGCAGGAATTTTCAGCATTCTTTGCAGTTCTTTTTCTACTTTTTCTCTGACTTCCTGAGGGGGATCAATTTCATTGAGTTTTTCCCTATATTCATTAATTTCTCCCTGTATGCCATCTCGGTCTCCAAGCTCATTTTGAATAATTTTTAGCTGTTCTCTAAGATAATATTCCTTTTGGGATTGATCAATATTTTTCTTAACCTTGTCCAGAATATCTTTTTGAACATTTAAGATTTCTATTTCAGATTTTAAAATCTTAATAACCATCAAGAGTCTTTCTTCTTCATCAAATGCACTTAAAATCTTTTGCTTGTCCTCTAATCTCAGCTGAATATTAGAGGCGATAGCATCCGCCATTTCTCCTGGCTTTTCCATTGAAACAATATTTCTTATGGTATCGGATGAAATTCTGTTGTTTACTTTTGCATATTCTTCAAAAATTTCAGCCCCAGCTCTAATGAGTGCTTGTTTATTAACATCTATAGGATCTTCTTCATGATCATACTCTTCAACATTAACCAAGAAATATGGATCTTCCTGCTCAAACGAAACAATTTTTCCTCTTTTATTGCCTTCAACCAATACACGGATTGTATTGGTAGGAAGCTTTAAAATCTGCTTAATGGAAGAAATCGTTCCTACATTGTACAAATCCTTACTTTCTGGTTCTTCCGTCTCAGCATCCTTCTGGGCAACCAGAAATATTGACTGATCACTGATCATAGCCTCTTCTAAAGCTCGTATGGATTTTGGACGAGCTACATCAAAATGCAGAATCATATTAGGGAATACATTAAGCCCTCTTAATGCAACTAAAGGCATCTGTAACATATTCTTATCATCTTTTTTCATTATATTTCCACCTCAAAGTTTATTTCTTCTGTAATTATGAGTAATTTGTTGTAAGTTGTCAAATCTATTGTTAACAGTAATTGCATTCATCAATTATATTTTCAGTTGATGGGCCCACCTTATTCTTCACGGATTAGCCATAGATTTAATGTATGCTGAATTAAAAAAGAGACGTATAACAATGTACGACTCTTTTTTTAAATACAATTATTCACCTTACATGGGGTACGCTCTTTAGTTTTTTCCATATAAATGTACTGTAGATGTTCTGATACTACTTTCACCTGGAATTCCTTATATCCAAGCTTTTTATATAAATTGATATTTCTTATACTCTTATGTCCGGTAAATATTTCGAATCTTGTACAATCTTCAAAAATCTTTTCAACCTCTTCAATAAGGCGGGTTCCTATTCCTTGTCTTTGAAATTTGGGATGAACCACTAATCTGCCTACATAACAGGTATCGCCTTGTCTGTACGCCCTTACAGCACCAATAATAACGCCGTTCATAATAGCTTTTAAAAACAGATGTTTCGAAAATTCACTTTCAATTTCATCCAATGTTTCTGTTAGTGGTAGCAAATGAAAATCGCTATATAACTCTGCTTCACTCATATAGGCCTGCTTTTGAAGCAAAAGAATTTCAGCCAAATCTTTCACTTGAGCTTGTTCTATAATCACTTCCACTACCCCCTCTATGTATTTAAAAATTATACCATATGTAAAAATGCTTTCTCAACATATATTTAAAAATATTTACATAAAAAATATGAAAAAAGACCCAATGTTTTTAACATAAGGTCTTAATTTACAAATCAGTGTTTATATCCCTTGTGCAGTTAATACTTTAGAGGTATCAGGCTTGGAAACAAGCTCATCTTTTGCCTCCTTAAACACTTCTTTTAAAACTTCATCGATGTTTTTAACCGGAATAACTTTTATATTATAATCTTCAAAGGTTTCCTGCCAATTGTCTGCAGGAATAAGTACTTCTTCAATTCCTGCTGATATTGCTGCATTGATTTTGGCATGTACACCCCCTACAGGATGAACATTTCCTCTTATTGAAATCTCGCCAGTCATGGCTATTTTATTAGAAACCGGCTTTTTTAAGATCGCTGAATATACTGCGGTAAAGATTGCAATTCCTGCAGAAGGTCCATCCACAGGCATTCCCCCGGGGAAATTGATATGAATATCGTAATCTTTATAGTTGACATTTAAAATGTTTTTCATAGCAGTTAAAACATTGTCTATTGATCCTTTGGCAGTACTTCTTCTTTTCATTTTTCCATTGGATTTATTAAATTCTTCTTCTTCAATAATCCCTGTTACAGTTACAATCCCTTTTGATTTTTCCTCCGCAGGTTCAGCAATCACTTCAATTTCAAGTAATGCTCCCATTCGAACTCCGTAAACCGCAAGTCCATTAACACATCCTACAGCTTTTTCGGAGGATATCTTTTTATCAGGTCTCTTGCTGTATTGTCCAAATTCAATGACCCATTCCACATCTTTAACGGTGATCTCTTTCCTGTTTTCTATAGTAGCTATACATCCTGCCGTTTGAACGATATTCACTGCATCTCTTCCGTTAGACGCATACTGGGTGATCAGCTCTGCTACTCCTTCCTCCAAAGCAAAAGCTCCCTTTTTTGCCGCATTCTTTACAATTTTCCCTACATCATCTTTAGTAAGAGGTTGAAAGAATATTTCGGTACATCGGGAACGAAGAGCCGGAGGTATTTCTTCCGGAGTTCTTGTTGTTGCTCCTATTAATCTGAAATCTGCGGGTAAACCATTTTGGAAAATATCATGAATATGACTTGGAATATTGCTGTCTTCTGAAGAGTAGTATGCACTTTCTAAAAATACCTTTCTGTCTTCCAGAACCTTTAAAAGTTTGTTCATCTGTATGGGATGAAGTTCTCCTATTTCATCAATGAATAAAACGCCTCCATGGGCTTTGGTAACCGCTCCTGGTTTGGGTTGGGGAATTCCAGCGCTTCCATATGCCCCTGCCCCTTGGTAAATAGGATCATGAACAGAACCGATAAGAGGGTCTGCAATACCCCTTTCATCAAATCTGAGAGTCGTTGCATCCATTTCTATAAATTTCGCATCTTCTTTAAAAGGAGAGATAGCGATCTTTTTTGCTTCTTCCAGGGCAACTCTGGCAGCTGCGGTTTTACCTACCCCCGGTGGTCCGTATATGATGACGTGCTGTGGATTAGGTCCGCACAAAGCTGCCTTTAAGGCCTTCAGTCCATCATTCTGACCAATGATTTCATCGAAGGAACTGGGACGTGTTTTCTCCGATAAAGGCTCAGACAAATGAATTGCTCTTAATTTCTTTAATTTCTCTAATTCTTTCTTGGATTCTTTCCCAATAGAAGTTTTTGTAGTCTGCTGTGTTTTCAAAAGAGTGAAAAAATAAATTCCTACAATGATTGTAAATACAAACTGAATATAGATTAAAATATCGCTCACGAAATATCCTCCTATCATGCGTCCAAGGTGATTTACGTATAGTATGCACAATCAGGAGGTTTTTATGATATAAAAAGTGTACAATCTTTCGATTGTACACTTTTATTGAAATATACTGTTTTATGAGGCTGATTCTCCTCTTTTGGCTTTTTTCTTCTTTGGCTTTTTGATCGGCTGTTTGTTTGGATTAATAATAAGCTCCGGCTTTTTATTAAACTCAACAGTTTCTTTTGTAATAATACATTTCTCCACGTCTTTAGTAGACGGAATTTCATACATAACATCTGTCATCAATTCTTCAAGAATTGCTCTTAAGCCTCTGGCACCAGTTTCTCTTTCAATTGCTTTCTTGGCAATTAAATTCAGTGCTTCTTGCTCAAATTCGATGATAACGTCATCCATTTCAAACAATTTCTTATATTGCTTGATCAGTGCATTCTTAGGTTCCGTTAAGATCTGTATAAGAGCTTCTTCATCCAGGCTGTTTAAAGTTACGATAACAGGCACCCGACCGATGAATTCAGGAATAAGACCAAATTTAAGCAAATCTTGTGGTAAAAGATGGTTGAGAACTTCTCCGATATTTTTTTCCTTTTTACTCTTTACCTCTGCACCAAAGCCCATTCCCTTTTTACCGATTCTTTTTTCAATAATCTTCTCGATTCCGTCAAAAGCTCCACCACAAATAAATAAAATATTGGTCGTGTCAATCTGAATGAATTCCTGATGAGGATGCTTTCGCCCTCCCTGGGGTGGAACAGAAGCCACTGTACCTTCCAGAATTTTAAGAAGGGCTTGCTGCACACCTTCACCGCTTACATCTCTCGTTATGGACGGATTATCAGATTTACGGGCAATTTTATCTATTTCATCAATATATATAATGCCTTGTTCTGCTCTTTCAATATCATAATCTGCTGCCTGAATAAGTTTCAGCAAGATATTTTCTACATCTTCACCAACATAACCTGCTTCAGTCAGAGATGTTGCATCTGCCATCGCAAATGGAACATTCAACATTTTTGCTAAGGTTTGTGCAAGCAAAGTTTTACCTGAGCCTGTAGGACCAAGCATCAAAATATTACTTTTTTGGAGCTCAACATCATCATAACGGTCATCAGAATAAATTCTTTTATAATGATTATACACCGCAACAGCAAGGGCTTTTTTTGCTTTATCTTGCCCTATAACATATTCATCCAAAACAGCCTTAATTTCTTTGGGTTTAGGAACCTTAGCGACTTCTCTATTTTCAGGAAGATCATCGAATTCTTCTTCTATGATCTCGGAGCACAGCTCAATGCATTCATCACATATATATACACCAGGGCCAGCGATTAAGCGTCTCACTTGCTCCTGGTTTTTTCCGCAAAATGAACACTTAAGCTGTTTCTTCTCTTCATATCTTCCAGCCATTAGCTCACCTCTTATTATTTACTACTTCCTTGAAGTAATCACTTCATCAATCAGCCCATATTCTTTCGCTTCCTGTGCGGTCATGAAATAGTCTCTTTCTACATCTCTCTCAATTTTTTCAAGGGGTTGCCCGGTATTCTCACTTAACATTTGATTCATTTTTTTCTTGGTTTTAAGAATATGCTCTGCATGAATCTGAATATCTGTTGCCTGACCCCTTGCCCCTCCTAAAGGCTGATGAATCATGACTTCTGCATTAGGAACAGCAAATCTTTTTCCTTTTGCTCCGCCACTGAGTAGAAAAGCGCCCATACTTGCAGCCATACCTATGCAAATAGTGGATACATCCGGCTTAATATAGTGCATCGTATCATAGATTGCCATACCTGCTGTAATAGAGCCACCAGGACTATTTATATATAAATGAATATCTTTATCAGGATCTTCTGCTTCCAGGAACAAAAGCTGTGCAACAACCAGGTTTGCTGTAACATCGTTGATTTCTTCACCAAGAAAAATAATTCTGTCTTTTAGCAGTCTGGAATAAATATCATAGGAACGTTCGCCCCTACTGGTCTGTTCAACAACTACTGGCACTAAGCTCATACAACATTCCTCCTTATACTTATTTTTAGCATAGAGTATAATTTCTGCGGATTAATTTGCTTCTTTTGCGCTATCTACTACCAAGTCAACAGCTTTTCTGATTTTGATATCTTCTCTTATTGCTTCTTTTTCCGCATCTCCAACATTACTTAATAATTTGTCTAACTCCATCTGATATTGTTCAGCCATTCTTTTGAATTCATCATTAAGTTCTTCATCTGTCACTTCAATATTTTCAACTTTAGCAATTTCTTCAAGAACTAATCTTGCTTTTACCTGGAATTCTGCATCAGAACGGAAGTTCTCTCTAAGCTTTTCCATTGTTTGGCCAGTAAATTGAAGATATTGCTCAACAGGCAATCCTTGATATCTCATTCTCATGCTGAAGTCTTGCACCATCTGATCAATTTGATTATCAATCATTACTTCCGGTACATCCATCTTTGCATTTTCAATGACTTTTTCAAGCGCATTTCTTTCTTTTTCTAACTTAGCAGCTTTTTCTTTTTGCTCTAACAGTTTTGCCTTAATATCTTTTTTGTATTCATCTAAAGTTTCAAATTCGGAAACATCTTTTGCAAATTCATCATCTAAAGCTGGAAGTTCTTTTTCTTTAATTTCTTTTATTTCTACTTTAAACAAAGCTGGTTTCCCTGCTAAATCCTTTTGATGATAGTTTTCAGGGAATGTAACATTAACTTCCAAATCATCCCCTGGACGTGCTCCGATTAATTGTTCTTCAAAAGTATCAATAAATGTATGAGAGCCTATTTTAAGTGTATAATCGGTTCCCTTTCCACCTTCAAAGGCTTCCCCATCGATAAATCCTTCAAAGTCTATAACTACTTCATCTCCGTCTTTTACAGGACGGTCTGTTACCGTAATAATTCGAGCATTTTGCTCCTGAACTCTCTTTAATTCTTCTTCAATTTCTTCTTCTTTCACTTCAATTTCCATTTTAGGTACTTCAACTTCTTTGTATTGGCCTAATGTTACTTCAGGCTTTACAGTTACAACAGCAGTAAGTACTACATCTTTACCTTTTTCTATTGTTTCAACGTCAAATTCAGGTCTTGATACAACTTCCAGATTGTGCTCCTTTATTGCTGCTTCATAAACTTCAGGGATTACATAATTAATTGCATCTTCGTAAAAAATCTCTGGACCATACATTTTTTCTACAAATGCTCTTGGAGCTTTTCCTTTACGGAATCCAGGAATTGAAATATGCTTTTTATTCTTATTGAAGGCATATTGCATACCTTCTTCAAATTTTTCTGCCGAAACTCCAATTGTCAATTTTACTTGATTGTTTTCTAATCTTTCTAACTGCGAACTCATTAATTTGTCCTCCTTGAACGATATTTTAATCTATGTACATTGCTTTATTGTTGCACATACATAGTATTTTGCAATGTAAAATTTACAAATAACCATTTAAGTATTATATCATATACTCGGCTGTAAATCTACTAAAATGCGTATTTTCTTCATTCCAAGACATTATATCGAATAAAAAAAACAACGTCAAGGCATCATATGATTTCTATTTCGATATCATATATCTCTGCTTCAATATTATTTTCTATATAGTTGATTATATTTTGAATCATTTGATCCGCATGCTGGGTTTCCTGAGTTACACAAGCGAACCCAATAACACCATTCTGATGGGAATCCTGCATTTCAATTTCAGCAATGGACACGTTAAAACGATGCCTTACTTTGCTGATGATGCTTTTTAAAATCATCCTTTTTTCCTTTAATGACGATACCCAGTTTGCCCGGAAATAAATCTTGCATGTTCCAATGATCATAATAACACTCCATTTATATGTTTTTCCTAAATAAATAGGATGCTCCATATAGGAATATTATAAACTATATTATCATATTCTATGAAAAAGAACAAAGTGCTCTGAAAAATCATTCGATCTTTGAATACAAAATAAGCTAAACTCTTCTTAAGGAATATCTTAAAAAGAATTTAGCCTAGTATAGCCACAATTATTCAGAGCGATCATATTGTGTCACACGAATCCAGTCGTATTCTGCTGTCAATGGTACTTTCCCATCGAAAGCATTGAGCCAACCGTCAACACCTGTTCCCGGCCACACATTCATCATTACTTTGGCAGGAGTAACAGGAATGTTCTCGGTGGCTGTATATACTGGTTCTCCATCCACATACCAGGTAATTGAGCCTGGCAGCCATTCAAATCCATAGGTATGAAAATCTTCAGAAGCATCAAAGCCTAAATCATGCAAATATTCATGGTTACCAATGCCATTGGTAAAATAGTTAAACTGTACTTTTGTAGTATCTTTACCCAGAAACTCAATATCTATTTCATCCCAGGGATTGTTGTCACTGGGACCGGTATATGTAAAGAATGATGACACAACACCATCGTTTTTGATAGGTTTCATTCTTACTTCATATAAACCATAACTATAAAAACCTCTGGTACGATATTCCCCTCCTGAATATTTAGGGCTGGCATTTTCTCCATCAGTATTTATAGTTAATTTCATGATCCCATTTTCAAAGTTTACATTGTCCTTTCTCCATGTACAGTCAAACATATTGCCATTAGTCCATCCATCTGCCACTTCAAACAGCTCTTCATCATGAGCATCCAAGTCTGTTTTAAGAACTGTTGTTGCCTTTTGCTCAGTATCTTTTGCTGCCTCTTGTATGTTATTGCTGGCTCCCATCTTTTGATCTCCTTTCTGATTACTTTCGTTAACGTCTTTTGGACCACATCCCGTCAGGACAATTGATGTAACTAAAATAATTCCTAATGTCTTCATAAACTTATGCATGCTGATCAGCTCCTTGTTTTGCTTTTAAAAAGTTATTGCCCAGCAAATATAGTATAACGGTTTGAATTTTAATAATATAGAGCATAATATTATGATATTGTTAGGCAATATTAAGATTTACGTGCACAACTTAATGGCCCAATTGCTAAAAGAAAAAATTGCAAATCCTTTAGCAACTGGGCCATTAAGCTGATCCTATACTCTCTTAATCTACAGACATATTTTTTATAAACTCTTCATCGTTAATTTCTCCTGCCATCATTTCTTTTAACAACAAGTAGTATTTTTCTGTCAACTCTTCAGACATAATTTGGTCATAAGCATGATATAGTGTTCTGTCCTTGTTCATTTCCCAAATCTTATAGAGCAAAGGGAAACGCTCCTGATCAATGCTTTGATTACAGTAAACCGGAATGCCGCTGCCTACTTCGCATACTATAATATCTGATACTTCACGCATAATATCTATGTACATATTAACCAATTCTTCATCTTTTGCAATGAGCCCTTTTTTATTGATCACAAATGTATCTACAAAGCCTCCTATACCTTCTTTATTATTTCCATTTGGAAAAGGAATAACATCTACTTGATCTGAAACTTTTGATAACTCTCCTTCCAGGAAAGTAGTCGCCCAGCTGCCATAATACAGCATGGCTCCTTTTCCCTGTGCAAAATAATAAACGGCATTGTATCCATCACATTCCAAATAATTATCCTGCCACGCTCCCAACTCAACGAGATGATATAATTTACTTGCTGAATTACCAAATTGTGGAGTTGAAAATAAAGAGTGATCTTTTACTGCATCAAATATGCTTTTCCCCGTTCCTTCTCCCTGAACCAAACCCATATAGTAAAGAGACGGAACCCAGCCCTCTAACGCGCTGGTAACCAGGGGATCATAATTCTTTTCTTGTAAATGATTAATCGTCTCAATAAATTGATCATAATCCTCAGGATATTTCAGCTTATTCTCTGAGAATATCTGCCTGTTGCAAAACATGGTCGCCGTCCATCCATATAATGGAAGCCCATATATTTTATTATTAAAAGTGAAGGCATTCATACCACCATCAATAACCTCTGACTGAATCTGCCTGTTTTTCACTGCTAGCGAAAGGTCATAAGCTACATCAGCATCAACCAATCTTTCCAGTTTACTGAATCCCCACCAAAAAAACATATCTGGAAGGTTGCCAGTAAATAAAGCATTATTTATTGCCGCTTGATAAACTTCATTTTTATACACAGTTATTTCAAATGTAATATTGGGATTTTTTTCTTCATACTTTTTAAAAACTCTTTCCAAAGCCTCTTCCGTATCTCCATGAATAGTCCATACTCGAATAACTTCTTTTTTGTTCTTATTATCTGAAGCATCGCCCCAAATAAAATCTGAATAAATGTTTAGCAGTAAAACTATTAAAGTGATCCCCAAGAAAAATAAAAGCTTTATAATCGGATTATCTTTCAAGCTTTTTCTGCCACCTTTCAGATATTTCTAAATATCGTGAACAAGTAAATTATATCATATAGTTTTGATACTATACAAGCTTTCCTACTAATTACAGATCGCAAAACTTTCTCCAATAGTTCAATATCCTTGTAAAATTAAACATATCTAAAAACAGACAAAAACTTAGACGAACACATAAATGTGCTCATCTAAGTTCCTACATTTTAGTTTATTGCTTTGCTTTAATCTATTATCCCTTAACTGCACCAGCAGTCATACCAGTAACGAAATACTTCTGTAACCCGAAAAATATAATTGAAACTGGTAAAGTGGTTACACAGCCAGCAGCCATCAACAAATCGTAACGGTTTTGATAGTTGCCAACATACAAACGTATTCCTACCGGTATGGTTGCTACGTCAGCTGATGTCGTCAATACCCATGCAAACAAAAGTTCATCCCAGGCCATAAGAAATATGTATATACCTGTTGCAATGATTCCTACTTTAGCTATAGGTAGTATTATTCTTACAAATGCCCCAAATCGACTGCATCCGTCGATGATTGCAGCTTCCTCCAATTCAGTCGGAATACTTGCAAAAAAACCTCTTAAAATCCATATACTGAAAGGAATAAAGAAGGCTGAATATACGATTACTACTCCCTGATAAGTATTGATCAACTGAATTTCAAATGTATCCTGGATCTTAATGAACATTAAATAAAGAGGCAACAAAAACATAATTCCCGGAACCATCTGGGTTGCTAAAACTGTGGCACCAAATATATTAGAGCCGGGGAATTTGAAACGGGAAACTGCATATCCTGCCAGAGTCGCTATACTTAGTGCCACAGCAGTAGTCGCGCTACAAATGATAAAACTATTTCTAAAATACTGGAAGAAATTCACTCTTCGCCACATTTCAATATAGTTTTCAAAATGCATCGGTATTCCATAATCGCCGGTTACTATTTCACCCTGTGTCAATAAAGACGATACCACCATCCAGATAATGGGTGCAACAGCAAAAAAGACAAATATACCTAATACAATATGTCCTAAGATATCAAATCTTCTTTTTCGTTTTTTATAATTCACTAGTCATTCACCACCAAATCATCCTGAAAGACTTTATACCATAATGCAACTAAAATCATAACACATATCATTACAATCACTGTGGCAGCAGCACCAGTTCCAAACTGCCATATCTGGAATGAGTTTCTGTTAATATTTGTCATTAATAAATCCCCGTATTCTCCAGGGAATCCCGCACCATGGCCAAACATCATTGCAACGATGTTAAAGGAATAAACATAATTTAAAATACCGTTCAAAATTTGAATAGATAAAACAGGCCTGAGTAAAGGCAGTGTAACATGGCGGAATCTGCCCCAGGCATTGGCTCCATCAATTTCAGCCGCCTCATAGTATTCATCCGGGATTTGCTGTAATCCTGCTAACAGCATTAACATTACAAAAGGAACTTGTCTCCATATGGTTGGTATTATGATTGCAACCAATACTATTGGTCCTGTTAACCAGAAAGGTTTGGTTGGTAGTATATGTAATATATCCACTAATACTCTGTTTATAATTCCATCATTCTGCCACATAAATCCCCACAACATACCTACAACAAAAGAAGGAACAACCCAGGGAGTCATTAATAATGTTCTTGCCAGTCCACGGAATTTAAACTCCCGATTCAGCAGAATAGCAAGTAAAAGTGCTATCACAATAACACTCACACTGCATGCAGTTCCAAATATCGCTGTATTTCTTAATGCATTGAGGAAACCAGAACGAATGGTGCTTTGCGGATCAAATAACACTGTTCTATAGTTATCAAGACCAATAAACGGAGCTTTTAAAAACTGTCTTAAAGTAAATTGATTGAGCTTCAGAAAGGACATACATAGACCTGATACAATAGGTATTAAATGTATGATGATCATCCCTATTACAGCCGGTGTAATCATCAAATATGCTAATTTATTGCTTTTAATTCTGTGCAGAAGTCTTGTCTTTTCATCTTTTACTGCCTTTTTTGGTCCATTTATTTTCGGTTGCCGCAATTCTAAACGCATTTCTACACCTCTCAACGATTAAGTGATCAACCGCTGCAATAAACGCTTTATTGCAGCGGTTTATTTGCTTTAACTAATTCTGACTGTAAACAACTGTACATTCACTTGCTATCTGATCTAAGAATTCTTGTGTTCTTGCCGGATCATATTGGCCGTATACACCCATAACGTTGTCCCAAACATTACTTAAACCTTTTTGAAGAACTGTTTCTGATGGTCCCCATCCTGCTACAGATGGATATGCTTTACCATATTGTAATTGTCTTTTGAATGCTTCTCTTAATGGTTCTTCTGAAACAAATTCTGTTTCATAAGCTGCTTTTACTGTTGGCAAGTTGCCGCAATATCTTTGATATGCCACCTGTGCATCTGTTGATGCTAAATATTCAAGCACACGGTATGCAGCTTCTTTGTTCTTTGAATTCTTAAACACACACAAACCACTGCCGCCAAAGAAAACATATCTTCCTTTTGGACCAGCTGGCATTGGAGCTGTACCAATCTTTTCTGCCAGTTCTGGCTGTTCTCTACGAAGTGTGCTGATATTGTAAGCACCAGTAAAGATCATTGCTGCTTCTCCTGAGTTAAAAATAGTTTCAACTTCTGCAGAGTTTTTCTCGAGATGTGTCATACTCATTAAACCTTTGGTAGCTAATTCAGAATAGAATCTGATACCTTCAACTGCTTCAGGTGAATTGATGATACAGGTTTTGTTGTCTTCAGCAATGAAGTCTCCGCCTGCGCCCCAAATCCATGGTGCAAAGTTATGTATTACGTTCCAGTCATTCTTACCAGGCATAATAAGTGGAACTACTTCTTTTCCATCTACTTTTAACCCTTTCAGCTTGCCCAAAGCTTTTTCAAAGGATTCCCATGTTTCAAAATCAGTCTCTGGATTAATTCCTGCTAGTTCACAAATATCTTTTCTGTAGAACAATGCTCTTGTATCAATAAACCATGGTACAGCGTATCTTGCGTCACCCTGACCTAAAATCTGAGTTGTTGGAAGCGTTGCTTCAACAAAAGCCCCTTCGCCGCCAAAACGATCATATACACCGCTTAAATCCTCCAAAGCACCCATAGCAGCTACAGCGGCAATCTGCGTTGTACCTAATTGAGTAATATCTGGACCTTCTCCACTGGTTGCAGCAGTCGTAATCTTAGTCCATGCGGAACCCCAGTCTAATACAGTAACATCTACTTGTATATCTGGATTTTGATCCAGGAAAGGTTTCAATACATCACGAAAATCTTCTTCTGCATGCCCACTGTTAGGCATAATCCACACAGTTAATTTTGTTACATCAGAGTTTCCGTTGTTTTGTGTTTGCGAATCATTTCCTGCTTGCTGTTCATTGTTAGTAACTTGCTGTCCTGTTTCATTAGTTGCTTGATTGGATGTTTCTTTTTTTCCACATCCTACAAAGGCACTCACTAAAAGTGCTGTTGCAAGGATGATGGATAATGCTTTTTTCATATTATATCCCCCTTTTTTTTTGATGGTTTTATTATAAAAAAAAACTGTCCCTGCTATAACTGTGTAAAATTACGATATAGGGGGACAATATTATTATTCAAATTAACCTTTGTTTGGTTTACAATTTTAACTTTAATGTAATTTTTGTATAATTATTTGGTTCAGATTGAATATTCATAATATCACTGTAATCTTTGATCTCATATAACAGTGCCAATCGATTCAAAACAGATCTTAATCCAAAGCCAGATTTTACTTCCAATTCTTCACCTTTCATAACTTTTTCTATTGTATCTTTGCTCATTCCTACCCCATCATCTTCTACGATGATCTCTGCATGGTCTTCGACTTTTTTTGCTGAAACTGAAATGGAAATCGGCTGCCCTATGGATTTAATTCCATATTTGATGCTATTCTCCACCAGTGTCTGTATTGTCATTTTAGGAATTTGCAGTGACAATAAACTTTCGTCAATATCATAACTTAACTTGGCAATGTTAGGGTTTCTGATTAAAGCGATTTTAACATAATCTTTTACAATATTAAGCTCGCCCTCTAAAGAAATAATATCATTGCCGTGATTCAGACAAGCCCGGTAATAACTTGCCAGGGTCATGATCAGTTGCCTTGCTGCCTCCTTCTCTTCAACACTAACTAAAATACTGGCAGCATTTAGAGTGTTATACAAAAAATGTGGTTTGATTTGATGATTGATTACGGATAACTCCAGCTGCCGCTGCAATTTTTCTTTTTTCTTAACATCTTCTAATAATCCTCTGATCTGAGTCATCATTTCGTTTAAGGCATTGGAAATATCGTCCGCTTCAGAATAATACTCTTCTTGAGGAAATTGCATGTCCAAATTTTCTTTTTCGGCTATTTCTTTTGCTCTTGCAGCAATCTCTTCCAGTGGTCCTATGACTCTTTTTTTCAACACTTTTGAAGCAATTATAGTAAAATCTATTATAATAATAAGCATAAATATGATTGCAAATTCCAAATTGGGGCTAAAGATAGACTGTTTTGAAGTTATAAGCATTATTCCGTTGATATTTGTCAATTCTTTTATGCTATATTTTCCTGATAAATACTTCCAGCTGTTTTCACCTCTGTTCAGGATATTTACTCTTTTTTTGACGTTTTCAACAGGCAAATCCCCAGGAAAAGTAATGATTTCACCCTGGGCACTTTGAACGATGATCTCTGCTTCATTTCCTAAATAATGTTTTATATCCTGTTGTAGCTGATTGATATCCAGATAAACCACCAGATACCCTAAATGCTTCATATCAAGCTTTGATTTTACCTTCCTGATGATGTAAAATGTATTTTCATCCGTATTTACATGGTCCGTTCCTATTTCCCAGCAATAATCTCCTTTAAAATCCAATTTCAAATTTCTTACAACTTCATATTTATCATAACCATAAACAGGAGACTTAAATTCCGACACAACGGCATCTTCCCATATAACATGAATAGAAGAAACCTCGCCTAACTGAGCTAGCCTTTTCATAAGAAAACTACTCAATAAATTGCTTCTTAAGTCTGATTTTTTTCTAAAAATACTTTGCAGTTCATCGTCAATTACAAGTTCATCACTAAATTGCCTTATATCTTCCAATTTGTCATTAATAATGTAGGTTACGATATTGAGAATCCGTTCATTGCTCAGAGAACGTCTATAACTCATTTCCATTCCTGTTATGCCCACAAACAATACAATCCCTATGATTAATGAAAAGAGCATTGAGCGGATATAGCTTCCTATTAATACATTTGTAATGGTTACATTATGCTCTTTTTTAGATAATTTTTTTCTCCACAAATTCATAGTTTTCACACTCAGATTTTTTATATTCTTGTGGTGTCATGCCACAGTACTTTTTAAATAATTTAGTAAAGTAAGTAGTGTCAACATATCCTAAATAGTTGCAAACTTCGTAGATTCTCATATTCTTTTCTTTCAGTAAATATTTGGCTCGCTGCATCTTCATTTTGGTAACGTAGCTTAAGAAATTCTCTCCTGTTTCCTGTTTAAATAAACTGCAGAAATAATTCTTACTGATTCCTAATGCATTGCTTACAATAGTTAGACTGATTTTTTCATCTATATGGTCAATAACATAGTTGCAAGCCTGTCGTACAATATTGTCCTTATATATTAAGTAATATTTCTCTAATATATTAAAAATCCTGGTTATTTCCTCTTTAAATTCTGATATTAAATCTTCCTTCGTTATAAATTGTTTATTTTTCAAGTTCAGATATATATCTAAATTTTCTAATTTATCTAAGTTAATGTATTTCTTTTTAATATGATTGATAATCGTTTCAAGAATGTAAAAAAAGCGGAAGCAAGTATAATTCAGATCATTTTCACCATAGCTATTTTCTTCTTCAATGACAGATTCAAGGATTTGGAATGCGCTGTGGTCCGTCAGCAATACAGTATCGATTAATTTATTATCCAATTCACTATTAAATTTACGGTCCACAGTGATCGAAAGATTTTTTTTGACCTGCTGTAATGTTTCACAAATCTGGCTCTCAACAATAGGTTTTAAAATATACCCTGAAGCCCCATAGTTTATAGCTGTCTTTGCATATTCAAATTCAGCATAAGCTGTAAGAATGACTACAACTGGTTTTACTTTTCTTTCATTGATTTTTTTAATATAATCTATACCGTTCATAATCGGCATTTCAATGTCTGTTATTACAAGATCAATTTTGTATTCATTGAGTTGTTCCAAAGCTTCAACGCCATTTTGAGCCTCGCAAACTACTTTAAACCCATATTCTTCCCAGGGTATAAGTTTCTTTAAACCAATTCTTACGATAGGTTCATCATCTACGATCTGCACATTAAACACCTTTCTGCCTCCCCTTTCTAATACTGAAATATTAAACTCTTATAATATTAAATTATATAATTTTTATAACAAATACAAGCCATAGATTACTAAATTTCCCTAATAATCTATGGCTAAGCATATTATTCAAACTTCATTTCGATGGTATGCTGTTTTCCATCATTTATTAAATCTACTGTATTATTTTCTAATACTTGTTGGTCCATGATTAAAGTGTATTTACAATCTTTTACACGATAAAGCCCCTTGGGCTTATGAATACTGAAGGAATAATGGCTGTCCAAATATTTAATGGAAAATTTCATGACCTCCACTTCTTCTGCAAGCATAGGATTAAGAAGCAATTTGTTGCCACGATATTCTATGCCCAGCATTTCAAACAGGGTTAAAGTGAGCCATGTAGATGTTCCGCTTAACGTAGGCCCTATATGCTCACCGGTATTGCTATTGATATATTGGGTACACCATCTGGGATTACCGCAAAGTGCATAAGGATCATTCAATGTATGATAAGGAAATACTTTATCCACCATCCAATAAGCCATATTTCTTAATCTCTCTGCTAATTCAGGATTCGTCACTTCCTTAGCTGCTTTAATCATAGCAAATGCAGCCATCATAGACGCATGTTTGAATATTCCTCCATTTTCCCTGTCCCCCGGGAAATATTCCCCTGTAGCTGTAACTTTTGATATCTTGGATAAATCTGTAGGACTCATGAGAGCAAATCCAAAAGGTTTCTTTAAATATTTTTCAATTCGGTCTACCATAATTTCAATCTGAGATTCAGTAGCTTCTTCTGAGATAATTGACCAGCTGAAAGAATTAATAAAATATGTTCCGTCGATATTTTCATCATTGGAAAATCCATCGTTTTTCGCACCCAAATAAGTGATTTCATTGCCATAGCGATTAAATAATACCCGGGCATAAAAATCTTCTTTCCAGCCATGCAATTGAAGAGAATTGCTCAGATCATTAATGCTTTTTTCAAGTTCTGACTCATATTCCTGGTCATTTACTTGTGAAGCCAGTTCTTTCATATAAAGCATAGCTATTTTTAACAGAAAAGCATTCATAACACTTTCTGAATAATGATCGATAGGGCCTGTCAAATTCTCCTTATCCTTGCCCAATAAATAATCTGAGTCCACTTTTAAGCAATCATTCCAGTCAGCATAATCAATTAAAGGCAACCCGTGTTGTCCTATGGATATTTTACTGGAATAGTGAATAATTGCTTTTAAGGTATCGTAAACACTTCGTTTTTTCCCGCCTGTTTCTGGGATAAGATGTAATTCATCCAGGAATTTTATATCCTTAGTAAACTGAACATATCGATATACCGCCTGGATGAGCCATAATCCATCATCGGACCATTTGCCAGCTTCTTTACCAACCCAGAAGAAATTATGATAACAATATCCTGCTTCCAGTACTTTCTCAATCCATTCGGCCAAAAGTTCTTTTACGAGCTGTTCTTTTCCCATAGCTATAAAATAATACATGGAAGCATATATATCCTGGATCTCTCTGAACCCAATTTCTCTGTAACCTTTCTGGGTCAGATCAAAGGATCTTGAAACAAAGGTCTGATATAATACCTGAAATGGCAAGTTGTTATTGACATACTCGTTAAGTAATTTATTATCTGAGTCAATCCTTAAGTAAGATTTGTATCTCCTGTACCAGTCCATCTGTTCTTGAAAAGCTGTTTCAAGTACATCTTTGTCACTAAATTTATTATGAAGCGCCTGAATTTGGTTATAAATGATGTCATATGAAACTTTATCCCCGAACTGAGAAATCAATCCTGTATACTGATCCGCAATAACTTCTTCTCCAGAATTAATCTCAAACTCTTTCCCCAATGCTATAAATCCAGGCCCCTTTGTGTTCAATTTATTGGATAATTTCTTTAATCCCTGAGGATAATGCAAATTACCATTGCCAATAAATTCACCATAATGGGTTCCAATTTCTTCAGGACAATACTTATTTCCTTTTTCATAAAACATTCCTGACATGAATCGTATATCTTTTTGACAAGGTTCAGGATAATAATGAGGCACATAAGCTAAAAAGTCCCCATTTTCATTCTGTATAACTCCTGCTTCCATGATGATTGTAGAATAAACTACATCTTCCATAAATGCTTGAGGAACTGGTGAACCCAGCATTCCAGTCATAACTAATCTTAATTTTCTTACTTGATCGGACTGATTTTTAATAGTAATACGCTGAACTTCTGTTGCCACTGGCAGTCCTTCGTATTGAGGCAATATAAATATTCTTCTAGTAATCTTCAATCCGCATTCTGTATAATATTCGATCTCTGTATAGTTTTGGGAGTGTCTGCACTTTGCTGATTTTATATTTTGATCGGTGACATTGGCAGAATAGAAAATCTGCTTTCCATCTTCAACCAAATAGAATTGACGGTTGGCAGGAAAACCGTTCTCTTCCTGTAACATATCCCATCTTGTTGCTAATACCTGGGTTGCCGCATGAGCTCTGAAACTGCCTCCCCCAAATCGGTCAATTACTGATTTCGGAGTCGTTTGCAATGGGTTAGGATATCCTATACGGTTTCCTAATAACATATTCGTAGAAAAATGAGGTCCAGGTGATGGTTTTTTAAGATCCATAATATGGTCCCCATTTTCATCAAGATAGCCAGCCCATGTTTCATAATCTGAAAGTAATTGCAGGATTAATATTTGAATTTCCTTATCTAATGCTCTTTTGGCAACATTTCCATCAGAATACACATAATAATGTATTGTTTCTTCATTCCAATTTATTTGAAAGAAATGAGATTCTTCTTTGGACAGGGAATTTAAGAATTCTCCAATGATCTCATTTTTAGAAATCTCACTAATTGCCGGAATTTTATAAGTAAAGCTTCCTATTACAATTACATTGGTAAACTGTAAATTAATAAACTGATAGTCATAAGCTTTCTCTGAATCCAACAGATCCTTAAAATAGTCATAAGCTAATAATTTAGCAGCATCTATCATGTTTCTTGCATGTACCTTGGCCATCGCATTTCCCCCTGTATTTTATACATTTTAATAATTGATTTTATCTTAACTTATATTCATAATGAAAATAACCGGACAAATTTACGATTACCCATGATAATATTACGCAATTGGGGAATTTTACAAATATAATGAATTTTTAAAAATACTACTGAACAGCGTTAATGATTAAATTTTTGAAATTCATCTATTGACATAATGTAAAGTTTATATTATACTTATATCTGCATTTGAATGATGTACGAATAAGCAAGTCAATGTGCGCGAGTGGCTCAGTGGTGGAGCATCGCCTTGCCAAGGCGAGGGTCGCGGGTTCGAATCCCGTCTCGCGCTTAATATATGAACACGCAAATCCTTATAATTAAAGGATTTGCGTGTTTTTTTGTATTATGATTGATTACACCAGTTTTTATAAGTTAAAGCCTTATCATGTAATTTTCTTGTTTCTTCATCCTGATATGGGATTAAAAATTTTAGTTTTCATATATCAAAACTTATAAGAACTTTGTCGCAAAATGTCAAATTTTATAGAAATGTTTTGCTTGTTATAGTATAATGGATAATGTTGATAACTTCTTAAAATATTAAAAATCATTATCTTCTGGAGGGACTGCCTATGATCAAACAAGGCCTTATAAGTACAAGTGATGAAATTGCAAACAAATTTACAACCAATATTTTACTTTTTACAACTATAGCTTTTCCTACGTTAATTTTCCTTGGATGGATAGGGCTCTTCCCTTTTGATCTAAATTAGGCTAAGCATATATTGTCTGATTGGAACTATAGGTTCTGTCTCTCCTTTTGTACTAAGAAAGCTGGGGGTTAATAACAGTTTTTTAAAATATTATGTGATTGTCATGTCTGGAGTGACTGTAGGCGCACTCAATCTAAACAACCAGGTAGGTGTTTACATAACGTTAATACTGCCTATTGCAGTAAGTTGCATTTATTTTGATAAAAAACTTACTCTGTTCGCAACAGGCGTACAGATTATCATTACTATTGTCACAAATTATCCTAGAATAACAACAAATCCGTTTAATTCTGATGATCCAATTGGAAATTATATCGCTGTTACAGCAGGTCAGTTCATTGAAACTTTCATCCTTGCCGTAATTTTCATATGGATCGCTAAAAGGACAAAAAACATCCTTAATAAATTAACAAATTCAGAAAAACAATCTCTAGTATACATCAATCAATTACAAGATATTATGAATCGTTCTAAGAATGCTTCGGAAACACTATCAACTTCTGTAAAACAACTTTTACAAGCAATCGAACAAACTACCATTTCAAATGAGAATATTAACCATAATGCTGATTACGCTTCTATCGGGTGCGAGCAGAATTTACGATACATAGAAAATGCCAATACTACTGTTACAAATATATCGGTTGCTCTTGAATCCATCTCAACTAAAACTCAGACATTATCTGAAATATCTCAAGATACATCTGCAGCAACAGAAGAAAACGAAAAGATCATTAATCAGGCAATCAGTTATATGGAAGAAATTGAATTGTCTACAAAGCAGAATAAAAACATCATAAATAGTTTAAGCCTTAGATCAGAAGAAATTGGAAGGATCATGGAAATTATCACCGGTATTACAGAACAGACCAATCTTCTGGCACTCAATGCCGCCATTGAATCCGCAAGAGCTGGGGAACATGGTAAAGGTTTTGCCGTAGTAGCTGGGGAAATTAAGCAACTAGCAGAAAAATCATCAACTGCAGCTAAAGATATTTCAAATCTCATAAGTCAGATACGAGAAGATACTACAAAGTCAGTAAATTCTATAGACCAAAGTTCTGTAACCATTAAATCAGGCATTGATTTAGTTAAAAATGTAGGAAGATCTTTTGAGAAATTAAAAAAACTACAAGAAACTTCTAATCAGGAAATTCAAGAGATTACAAAAAGCAGTAACCAACCTCAAAATATGGACGTGAAATTTCCGAAATTATTTCCAATACAAAATCAATTACATCAAAGTCACTTAATCAAATTCAATCTATCGCTTCGGATACCTCCGTTCAATCAACTGTAATGCAAGAAATACTATCTTCGTTTAACGTAATTGATCATACTGCTGATGATTTACTAAATTTAAGTAAGAGCGTTAGCCTCTGATCTTTACACACTGTCAAATAATACTCCGTGAAAATAAACTTTCCTAATTCACGGAGTTTTTTAATAGTATTTTCAAAGAACTGATCGGCTCCGAATTCCGTCTCACGCTTAATTAATCCCTTGATTTTCAATTGAAACATAAGCTGAATACACCGTGATTAAATTGTACTTTTTTCTTCAAAGTGAGTATCTAACGTATCGTTTAAGAAATAATTTAATTAATCTCGTAAATATGGTATTATAGTTTATAATTTACAAGTAAATTTGTTGGGGGGATTCAATATGTTAAGATCATTGATGCAAGTATATGTAAAAGGAAGCATTGAAGCAGTGAATCTTTATCAAAAAGCTTTTAACGCTGAAATTCTTTGCTTATATCCTGATGATCAAGGTGGATATATGCACTCCGAGTTAAATGTTCATGGTCAGGTATTAGCTGTGTCTGAGATTACAGAAAAGCCAATCGAAGGAAATAACATGCAGTTTTGCTTTCATTTTGGGGAGGGAGGCGAAATTCATGTCAAAAAAGCTTATGAGGTGTTGAAAGACGAAGCGACTATTCACGTTCCTATTGGACCATGTGATTATAGCCCATGTATGTTCTCTCTAGTTGATAAGTTCGGGGTATATTGGTGTCTTTTTGTTTAATTGATCACTATAAGTATGTAACACCAAGTTCCAATTTGCCTCATTGATTTTGAAAAAAACTTTACTATGTGTACTATTATGTGAGCAAAAAAATAAGAAATGGATGGAATTCCTTTCTTTTCAGTATTTGTAGGACAGGATCATGGTTCGAATCCCGTCTCACACTTAATATAAAAAGGACTCTTCAAAGAAGAGCCCTTTTTAGTTTTTGCTTCCTATTTAACAGGAGTTGTGCCAGCCATTTGTTGTTCTTGTTTTTCAATCATTTTTTTAACCATATATCCGCCTACAGAGCCAGCTTGAGCAGATGTTAAGTCACCATTATAGCCTTGTTTTAAAGGTACTCCAATTTCATTTGCAACTTCATATTTGAATTGGTCTAAAGCAGCTTTAGCTTGAGGAACTGCTTTTCTGCTTGGACTTTTAGCCATTTTTTTCACCTCCCTAGTAGTATTATGTCTCTTTTTGTAAAACAATATTAGATATTTTGTCAGGAAATTTATGTTATTGATTGAATCCCTTTTGTACCAACTATTACATATGAAAATCAGAATAAAGTTTGATATAATGAAATCACTACTATTGCTTTTATGGTCAAGGAGGACAGACAATAATGGATTCATCTCAAGCCAATCAATTCTGCAAGCACACATTTCTGCAAGTCTATCAAAGAAATATCGAAGAAAAACTTCAAAAAATCGATTTGTTTCTAAAAACTTCTCCAAAAAAACTAAATATCCACACCACCTCAGAGCTATTGAATATAAGTGAAGAAGAGATAAAAGATTTAATGCTCAAATATAATATCAGTAGTATTAATCCTGCTTCTTTTTTTATGATCATGGTTCAAGGCAGCAGTTACATATGTGGACTTTTAAGGAGAGAATTGCAAAGAGGCTCAAAAAACGTTTATACCGTTGAAGATATAGCCTATATTTACCAGCTTAATCCACAGAAAATAATGGATGCTATGGCAGAATCAAATATAAATGAAATAACCTCTGAAAATATCAAAACCTTATTTGAGTACATACCTGTTCAAATTTGGGAATAAAGAGGATAAAAAAGTGACTTACCTCAAAATCATGAAGGCAAGTCACTTTTTTTTAATTCTGCTTCTCATTATTTTCCCAATGGTGGCATGCAACATAATGCCCCGGTTTTACTTCCTGTAATGCAGGTCTTTCAGCCCTGCATTTTTCTGTTGCCATAGGACATCTGTCTACAAATTTACATCCTTTTGGAGGATTGATCGGGCTTGGAACATCCCCTTGTAAAACAATTCTCTCTCTTTTTCTTTGAATCTCCGGGTCTGGAATAGGAATAGCTGATAAAAGTGCTTTAGTGTATGGATGAATTGGATTTTCATATAATTCATCACTATCCGCTAACTCTACTATGGATCCTAAATACATTACCGCTACCCTGTCAGAAATATATCTTACCATGGACAGATCATGTGCAATAAAAAGATACGTCAGTCCCATCTTTTGCTGAAGCTCTTCCAAAAGGTTTACTACCTGAGCCTGAATAGATACATCCAATGCGGAAATCGGCTCATCACATACTATAAATTCAGGATTAACTGCCAGAGCTCTTGCAATCCCTATTCTTTGCCTTTGTCCTCCGCTAAATTCATGGGGAAATCGATTGGCGTGCTCTTTATTTAAACCTACTAATTCAAGGAGCTCATGAATCCGATCGATCCTATCCTGCCCTTTTAAGAGGTTATGAATATCAATACCTTCTCCTATAATATTAGAAACCAGCATTCTGGGATTTAAAGAAGCATAAGGATCCTGGAAAATCATTTGGGCACTCTTTGTAAAATCCTTTGCTGCTTTGCCTTTAAGCTTAGAAATATCTTGTCCTTTAAACTCTATGGTTCCTTCTGTGGCAGGATAAATATTAAGAAGAGTTCTTCCTGTCGTGGACTTACCGCATCCTGATTCTCCAACCAATCCAAGAGTTTCACCCTTATATATATCAAAAGAAATATCGTCCACTGCTTTAAGATAAACGCCTTTTTCTACTTCAAAATATTTCTTGAGATTTCTTACTTTAATAAGGACTTCCTTTTCTTTATTTTTCATTATTATTTTACACCTCCCTGGGCCGGAGACTTTTTAGCTATTTCAGTCGGATTCTCTACCTTCGGTGCCAGTTCATGATTCAGCCAGCATGCAGAGTATTGGTTCTCTCCTGTTTTAAACTGCGGAGGCATCTGTTTTCTGCAAATCTCCATTGCATGCTCGCATCGATCTGCAAAAGGGCATCCTTTCGGCGGTGCTAATAAATCCGGAGGTGTACCTTCGATAGAATCCAATTTTCCGTTTTCTTTTCTAAGATCCAGGCGTGGTACGGATTTTAACAATCCCCATGTATAAGGATGTTTGGAATGATAGAAGATTTCATCTGTTGTACCACTTTCTACAATCTTTCCTCCGTACATAACGATGATTCTTTGGGCTGAATGGGCTACAACTCCCAAATCATGGGTAATCAATATGATAGATGTGTTAATCTTTTTCTGCAGATCCCTCATTAAGTCCAATATTTGAGCTTGTATCGTTACGTCTAAAGCTGTAGTAGGCTCATCCGCAATCAAAATCTGAGGATTACATACCAGAGCAATAGCAATCATTGCCCTTTGTCTCATACCTCCTGAAAATTGATGAGGGTATTCATTAAATCTTTGTTCTGGATTAGGGATTTGCACCAACTTAAGCATTTCTAAGGCTTTTTCTTTTGCTGTCGCCCCATCTATCTTTTGGTGTCTTTTTAATCCTTCCATGATCTGTTTTCCCACAGTCATCGTCGGATTTAAAGAAGTCATAGGATCCTGAAAAATCATTCCTATCTGGCTACCTCTGATTTTTTGCATTTCTTTTTCACTGGTATTTAGAATATCTTTGCCGTTAAACAGAATTTGTCCACCTTTATATTTTACAGGAGGTTCAGGATTAAGTCGCATTAAGGATTTCGCTGTAACAGATTTTCCTGAACCGGACTCTCCTACAATCGCTAAAGTTTCTCCTTCATAAAGATCAAAAGAAATATCCCTTACCGCCTGAACTTCGCCGGCATAGGTATCGAACACAACTTCTAAGTTCTTAACCTCTAATATTTTTTTCATGAGACTCACCTCCTATTTTCTAAGTCTTGGATCAAGGGCATCCCTAAGTCCGTCCCCTAATAAATTAAAAGCAAACATAGTTAAACTGATCGCAATGGCTGGAACCAGCAATTGGTGCGGAAATTGTCTGAAAATCTTTGCCCCCTGGTTTGCCAAAGATCCCCAAGATGCATAAGGCACAGGCACTCCAAGACCGATAAAGCTTAAAAATGCTTCTGCAAAAATCATTTTAGGAATCATCATGGTCATATCCACAATAATAGGTCCCATGGTATTTGGAATAAGATGTTTTAAAATAATTCTTTTAGAATCGGCTCCCAAGGTTTTTGCAGCGATTACATATTCCGAATGCTTAAGCCTCATCACTTCTCCACGGACAATACGGGCTGTTCCCATCCATCCTGTTACAATTAATACGATACTGATCGGTTTAATTCCCGGATCCATTACTGTAAGCAGCAAAATGGTGTAAAGCATATCCGGTACCGTCATTAATATTTCAACAACACGCATAAGGAGATCATCGACTTTGCCCCCAATATATCCTGATACTCCCCCATAAATGATTCCAAAAATAGCTGTTATGAACACTGATATAAATGCAATAAAGAAGGAAATACGTCCGCCTTCCCATAATCGAGTAAACAAATCTCTTCCAAATTCGTCCGTCCCAAACCAATGGGTTTTATTAAACCATTTTTCTCCCTTAGTTTCTACAACTAAATTGGAACCTTTTTTATCAAATTTTATCCCTCTGAAATCAGGATCCTGTGCAAGCAATTTTTCACCTTCAGCATTGAGCTTGTCTACAATACTCGCCCATGTATCTGTATTCTCAACATCTATAACGAGTTGATATTCTTTTTTATCTCCCTGCCAGGATTCATCTGCCTGGTTTCCAATTTTAAAGCCTAATTTACCGGCAGATTTAAGCTGAACATTTTTAAACTTAACTTTACTTTTACGATAATTAGGCACATATTCTCCATATTTAAAAACATCATTGGATATAAGCGTAATACTTCTGGCGTTGCTCATAATAGGTGTTTGATTCTGCTCTGCCAGGTTTTGCTTATCATAGGTATGCCCGTATAAAGATTTTGAAATAATCGGTCCTACAATTGACATAATGATTAAAATTATTAAAACGTAAAATGAGACCATTGCCACTTTATTGTTTTTCAGCCTTCTGTATGCATCCTTCCAATAGGATAAACTCGGTCTTTTGATTTCTCCGGCAGCCTTTAAATTTTTGCCTACATGAGTAAAATCACTCTTATCTAATTTCATATCAGTCATCTATTTTCCTCCTTTCCCTGCGATTCTAAGTCTAGGATCTATAAAACCATAGACGATGTCTACTATTAAAATAGAAAGGATAATCAATGCGGCATAGAAAATAGTAATACCCATGATCATAGGATAATCCTGCTCCGTAATTGTAGAAACGAAATATTCACCCAATCCGGCTACAGCGAAAATCTTTTCAACAACGATTGATCCTGTAATAAGGGATGCAAATAACGGCCCTAATACAGTAATAACGGGCATAATGGCATTTCTTAGCACATGTTTCCATACCGTTTGATATTTTGAAAGCCCTTTGGATTTTGCCGTACTGATGTAATCCTGCCCAAGTACTTCAAGAGTAGTTGTACGCATTAATCTTGATATTGTAGCCAAAGAACTTAATGCCAGGGTAATAGACGGTAAAATAAGTGACCATTGAGTTTTATCTACAGTTACAGGGAACCATCCTAACTGAACGCCAAAAAAATAAGCCAATATAGGTCCTAAAATAATTGAGGGTATGGATACTCCGATGATTGCAATAATAATGGACAAATAATCCATTGCTTTTTGATGATTAAGCGCTGCAAGGACTCCCAAAAAGATACCAAGGACCACAGCAATAATCAAAGCTCTCCATCCCAACGCAAAAGATTTTGGGAAACTTTGTCTGATCATATCCGTTACAGAACGGCCTGGATATTTTATAGATGTTCCCAGGTCTCCTTTGGCAATATTTTTCATATAAATAATATATTGTTCGGAAAGGGGCTTATCTAAACCATATTTTACTCTTAATGCTTGTTTGACTTCCGGCTTTAATTTTGGATCAGTAAATGGATCATTAGGAAGTGCATGCATTAAAAAAAATGTCAGAGTTGCTATGACCCAGAGCGTTCCCAATGCCATCAAAAGCCGTTTTAAAATATACTTTAGCACTCTTATACCTCCTGCCTAAGCTTTCTTGATACTAAGAGAGGTATATGTATATGCACATATACCCCTCTCTCTATAGTGTTTTTAATAGCTTCTTAATTTATTGTTGCTTTTCTGCGTTTTTTGCATTCATGTCAATATCTGTCCAATAGAAATCTGTAGTTGCTCCTACTCCTCTGATTACAACACCAGTTACATAGTTTTTGAATGTGAAATGAACATTTCTGTAGTACATTGGTGCTATAACAGCATCTTCTATAACAATTTTCTCTGCATCATACAGATATTGAATACGTGTTGCTGCATCCTTTTCTTGCTTTGCTGCCTGAATTAACTTGTCGTATTCAGGATTATTATATTTACCGTTATTGTTTGGATTTACTGATTCAAACAATTCCAAGAAAGTCATGGCATCAGGATAATCAGGGCCCCATCCGGAAGCACTCATTCCAAAATCACCGTTTTGAAGTCTTGTTAATCTTTCTGCCCATGGAAGCGGAACAAGGTTTACGTTAATTCCGATTTCCTTCCAGTCAGCCTGGAACTTTTCAGCAACTTTTTGGTCAATGTCTCCATCCCCGATGAGTAAGTCAAGGGTTGGCAATTCACTCATTCCTAATTCTTTAAGACCTGCAGCTAAATATTCTTTAGCTTTTTCCTTATTGTTATCTTCGAATAATTCTATTCCGTTTTCTTCACGGAAAGTTTTTTCAAGACCAGGGAAAGCTTCAGGAATAATTGCTAATGCTGGTTCATCTCCAATATTAATTTTTTCAACAAAAGATGTTCTGTCCATTGCATACATTAATGCTTTACGGATATTTGCATTTTGTGTAATTGGATTATCAAAATGGTTGAAATCAATATAGAATATACTAAAGTCGGAACGATTAATCATTGCTTGCAGATTTAATTGTTCCAATGTCGCCATATCTTCAAAATCAGGTACGTCTTTTGATTGAATTGCAGAACCATCTAAAGCTCCGGTTTTTAACAAGTTTGTTCTTGTTTCTACGTCGTTTACTATTTTCATATTGATCACATCAATATTAATGTTATCTTTATTCCAGTAATTTTCATTCTTAACTAATTTAAAGTAATCTTTATGAACCCATTCTGCAATTTTCCAAGGTCCGTTAGCAAGAAGTCCTTCTGCTTCGATACCATATTTGCTTGCAGCATTTTGCTCATTGTAGAATTCTTCTTTAACAGGTGCATATACCGCAAATGCAGTCAAGTTAGGGAAATATGGTGCTGGCACTGCCAGGGTAATTATAATATTATTTCCTTCTGCAACAGCTTTTACATTACTCCAAAGCTCATCTTTTTTAGCCTGGAATGCATTTAATTCTTCTTCTGTCATCGCTTCGATGCGTGCGGCTTGATCTTCTTCACTAAGATTTGTAAAGCTTGCATCTTTTTCTGTTAAGAAAGCAGCCTTATCATATGCTGCATAGTCAGCAGCGCCTTCGATATAATCAGCAATTAAGAAGCTGTATGCTCCTGATGTATCTACTGCCAATCTCCATGCAAAGAAGAAATCATCGGCTGTAATCGGAGTTCCATCAGCCCATTTTGCATCTTCTCGAAGTTCAAAAGTATAAGTGTTGGTTGCTTCATCATAGGTATAACCTTTGGCAACCCCCGGTTCAAGAGAAGAGTCATCTTTACCAAATCTCATTAAACCTTCCATAAACATATTTTCAACCTGTATATCTGGTTGCCCCCACATTTGTTGTGGATCCAAAGTTTGAGGTTCTGAAGACAAGTAGTAATCTAATACTTTCTCTCCCTCATAAGCGGATTCACTGTTTTGCTCTGTCTGCTGTCCTGCTTCACCAACTGTTTGCGTTTCATCTTTTGTGCCGCAAGCTGTTAATGCAACACCAAAAATCATAACAACAGCTAGGAACATAGACCATTGTTTTTTTAGTTTCATTGAATAGCCTCCTTAAATATTTTAATTAAAGTATTAAGCAATTAAAAACATGAATAGTATAGCACTAAAACTTTTATTTTGCAATTTAAATATTTCGATTTGCAATTATTTACACTTTATCTTGTCGGTTCCTAAAAATAAAATTAATTTGCTTAATACTTTGAAAAAACGTGGATTTTACAATATAATATAATTAAAAAGTAGCTCGCTTAGAAAAGAGGTTATAATATGGAAATTGAAAAAAAATACCTAGTCAATGAATTACCAGAAAATCTTGAAAAGTTTGAAAAAAGAGAGATTGTACAAGGATATATTTCAATTGATCCGACAATCAGGTTAAGAAAAAGTAATGATGAGTATTTCCTGACAGTTAAAAGCAAAGGACATCTTAAAAGAGAAGAGTTGGAATTTCCATTGACCAGGGAACAATTTGAAAATCTTTGGACTAAAGTAGATTCAGCTACTATTTATAAAACCCGATACAACATTCCCCTGGAAGATCGTCTCATTGCAGAATTGGATATTTACCACGGAGATCTCGAAGGACTATTTACTGTTGAAGTGGAATTTAAATCAGAAAAGGATTCAGAAAAGTTTGTTCCTCCCCATTGGTTTGGAAAAGATGTGACGCATGACAGCAGATATAAAAACAGTAATATTGCTGTTTATGGAGTACCAAAAGAATAAAAATAAAACCATGACAAAAGTCATGGTTTTATTTTTAAATGCGGATGAAGGGAGTCGAACCCCCACGCCAAAGGCGCTAGATCCTAAGTCTAGTGCGTCTGCCAATTCCGCCACATCCGCTCATATTTAATTTTAAATGAATTATGAGCTACCCGGGACTCGAACCCGGGACACCTGGATTAAAAGTCCAGTGCTCTACCGGCTGAGCTAGTAGCCCATAAAAGACATAAAAAATGGCTGGGTAGGAAGGATTCGAACCTTCGCATGCAGGAGTCAAAGTCCTGTGCCTTACCGCTTGGCGACTACCCATCGTTCCTTAAGGGTGAATAGTGGGATTCGAACCCACGGCCTCCAGAGCCACAATCTGGCGCTCTAACCAGCTGAGCTATACCCACCATAACCATTCCTATTTAAAAATAATGGCGTGCCTGCAGGGATTCGAACCCCGGACACGTGGCTTAGAAGGCCACTGCTCTATCCTGCTGAGCTACAGGCACGTATCATGGAGCGGGTGATGGGAATCGAACCCACGTATCCAGCTTGGAAGGCTGGTGTTCTACCATTGAACTACACCCGCAAATGGTCGGGGTGACAGGATTCGAACCTGCGACCTCTTGATCCCAAATCAAGCGCTCTAGCCAAGCTGAGCCACACCCCGCGACAACTGACATCGATTATTATATCTGATTCACCTTTATTCGTCAATACTTTTTTTCAAAAAATTTCAGACCATCTTTAAACGGTTGATCTCTTTGTCTTTTCCAATGGTCATTATAGCTGGTTCTATTCTGCCATCACGATCGATATCCAATATGCCAAAAGTGGGGGTTATAGTCCCCCTGGGCTGGCTTATGCTTCCTGGATTGAAAATCAGAACGCGTCCGCTATATTCAATTAAAGGAATATGAGTATGACCGAAAAGTACTACATCCACTTCCTTTTCCTCTCCATAATAGCTTATTCTGTCATACCCCCATTTCACATTATGCTTATGACCATGAATCATTAATATTTTTTTGCCTCCGACACGGATAATCTTTTCCGTTGGAGAGGAGGAACCAAAATCACAGTTTCCTGCAACATAATGAACAGGAATATCAGGAAACTCTTTGCTTAGTTCTACTGCATCCAAATCATGATCCCCCAAATGAATGAACATGTCCATTCTGTCTTTAATTCTCTCGATAACACTTTTTGCAACGTAAAGAGCATGATGAGTATCACTGAAAATCAAAAGCTTCATTTATTCTAATTCCCCCAGTCGCTTTTTTAGCTCCCTTTTCATTTGCTCCAATGCCTTTCCCCTGTGACTGATCTTATTTTTTAAATCTCTTGGCATCTGGGCTGTTGTCATATCATATTCCGGGACATAGAAAATAGGATCATATCCAAAACCATTTTCCCCTTTTATTTCATATCCTATTCGTCCTTCTACAGTTCCTTTTGTAGTAATGATTTCTCCATCAGGAAATCCCGCTGCAATCACACATACGAACCTTGCCGTTCTTTTCTCATCCGGAACCCCTGATAACATGTCTAAAATCTTTTTATTTTTTATATCATAGGGTGTATTTTCTCCTTCAAAGCGAGCAGAATAAACACCCGGCGCTTTGTTAAGAAAGTCTATTTCAAGGCCTGAATCGTCTGCCATAACAATGTCATCTGTAATTTTCATGATCTCTTTCACTTTAATAATGGCATTTTCTTCAAAAGTAGTTCCGTCTTCTACTACGTCAATATTTATGCCTGCTTCTTCCATAGATACAACTTCTATATTCAAATCCTTCATAATTTCATTGATTTCCAGAATTTTCCCTTTGTTCTTTGTTGCAAATATAATTCTTCTCATTCATTACTTCCCCCGATAATATTAGCAATTTCACCCAATGCTTCTTTTTGCTTTTCAATGAGTTCTCTGGTCCCTTTATTGCCTAATTCAAGCAAATTGTTAAGCATTTCATAAGAAAAGGGATATTTTTCTCCTGTTCCCTGTACCTCTATATATTCTCCTTTGTCCGTCATGACTATATTCATGTCTACTTCTGCACGACTATCTTCTTCGTAACATAAATCTAGCAGAGGCGTTCCTTCTACAACCCCTACACTAATGGCAGAAACAAAATTTTTAATAGGCATCTCTTTAATCATTTCTTTTTGTAAAAGATGATAACAGGCATCTGCCAAAGCCACAAAACTTCCTGTGATTGAGGCTGTTCTCGTTCCTCCATCCGCCTGGATGACATCACAATCCAGTGTAATTGTCCTTTCACCCAATGCTTTAAAATCTACCACAGAACGTAAAGCACGTCCGATCAATCTTTGAATTTCTACAGAGCGGTTGTTCATTCTAAGTTTATTAATATCTCTTTGATTTCTGGTTTCAGTTGCTCTTGGCAGCATCGAATATTCTGCAGTAACCCAACCTTCTCCTGTGCCTTTTTTAAAAGGTGGAACTCTGTCTTCTACGCTGGCATTACAGATCACCTTTGTTTCTCCCATCTCTATAAGTACAGATCCTTCCGGATATTTAATATAATTACGTGTAATTTTTACAGGTCTTATCATCCCGTATTCTCTTTTGTCAACTCTTTCCATTCATTTTTCATCCTTTCTTCTAGCCAATCCTCTTTTTTGTACGCATCTATTATAGTTCCCTCTGGAAAATAATCTTTTTGTCCTTCAATAAGCACTGTAATATAATTTACTTCTGGCATTGAAAAACCTGTGGATAAAATTTGGGATACAATCCACTGCTCTCTTAAAGTTCCACCATAGTTTTTGATTTCTTCTGAGAAGTCCAAAATTAAATGATGGTCTTCAAGTGAATAACTAAGGAGCTTTGTTCCTTCCGGAATAATTTTGTCTTCTTTAGAAGTATCCCCTAAAAGTTCTGCAAATAATTCTTCCACCTTTTTTTCCTTTACAATATTAATCTGATGGGATGAAATTTGCTGTGAAAAGGCCGGTGAAACAAACATTAGCCCCATAAAGAGCAAAATAAAAAAATACGTTGATTCACTCATTGTACCTACCTCCTTATTGTTTACCATTTTATACCATAAGGTAGGTAAGTACAAGCTGTTTTCATTGTGCCTTTTCTACATAATACTATACTATCATATTTTTTACCAAATTTAAATTTCATTTTTAGAAAATAATTTACATCATTTTTGTCTGATACAATAAAAAAATAGGGGCCCCGAAAGGCTCCCCTCTTATCTGTTCGTAGGATATTGTTCAAAAATTGTTAAAATGGCTTCGTAAAGCGCCTGAGCAGTTTTTTGCCTGAAATCATCAGATTTAAGAAGTGCTGCATCTTCCTTATGATCCACGAAAGCAATTTCTGTGATCACTGCAGGCATTTTTGTATTTTTAAGTACATAAAGTTCTGAACGTGCTTTAATTCCTCGATCCTTTGTTCCCAGTTTTTTTACCAAGGCATTTTGGAAAATCTGCGCCATTTTCTTCCCCGTCAGTCCAGGTCCTTGATCATTGCTGGTTGGGAAATATAAGACTTCAGTTCCTCTGTGTTGGCCGTTAAATGAGTTATTATGAATACTTAAGAATATATCTGCCTCTACCTCATTTGCCAGTGCAGCTCTCTCCTGAAGCGTTGGATAGGTGTCGGCGGTTCTGGTTGTATATACTTTGATGTCCGTATTTTTAAGCAGTTCATTAAGCTTCAAAGCAATAGACAAATTGGCTTCTTTTTCAATAACTCCATTCCCTGAAGCTCCCGGATCTTTTCCGCCATGGCCTGCATCTAAAACCATAATCTTTCTATACTTTTGGCTTGGCTTCACAATGGAAATGATAATGTATTCTGAATTCTCACTCACATTATATGAAAAAATACTTTTTTCATTAAAAGTAAGTTCTGTTTTCCCTTCGCTGTTTTTCCCAATCTGAATGGAATCGATTTTGCCATCCCCTATATGGAAAGTACCATAACCATATGTCGAAGAATAATCTCCAGGCAAAATAAGCTTATACACTTTATTAATGTAATCATCTTTATGAACAATGCTGTTAATGTTGAAAGCCTGTGAAGGTTTCTTTAACAGAACCAACGTACTGTCTCCATTACTGTACTGGATATTTTTATAGGTTGGGGTAAGAATTTGAACCGATATCCCGTCACTTCCCACTTGAGATAGGATGTACTCTGGCTGCCCGTTTAAATCCAGTACAATTCTATAGGTATTGGAATCATACTGCGCTGTTCTGATTCCCGTTACATATTGACCTTGTACAGATTTTTCAATGGATTGTAAAGCTGCTTCCGAATAAGGAAGATCGATGACTAGCCTGTTGGGATTGGTCAGGCGGAATACATTAGCCGCAGGACTTGTATTGCCGTAGATCGTCAATAGATCTCCGCTTGTATTTTGGCTTAATTCTACTTTCTTTATGATGGACTTCCTAAGTTGCACAATGACACTCATTCTGTCAGATGCCATAGTGATATCGTAAGATGCTGGAGTCTTTAAATCAAATACTACTCTTACAGTTTTCGGATTGGAACTGTATTGACTGGACCTTATAGATTTAACAAAGGGGTTGTTGGATACTTCTATATTGGTGTCCGAAACCTTTAAGTTTGCATTGATAATATCTACAACTATTCTACTATTGTCTAAAAGCATATCTTCAATTGAAGTAATGGGCGAACTTGCCGATATTTTAAACTGATATAATCCACTGGACGCATCTAAGGCTTTAACAGCCACGATATCGGTCGTAGGATTGGAAACACTCGTAATTGGAAGAGCTGGTGAAGTATCAGCTATATCTTCATCAGACTCCAAAATGATTGGGTTGAATGCCAACTGAGTCGGAAGATTCGAAACATTCGTTGAAGGAATTGTATACCCTGGCTCTTGAACATCTACTTTGTTTTCTGATTTATTCTCATCTGTTTTATTTCCTGCCTGATTGCCAACATTTTGATTTTCCCCGCCATTTTGAGGCGCATCAATCTTTATTTCCCGGGCAGCTTCCGACCATTGCACATTAAATCCTATTGTTTCAGCAACAAATCGAACTGGGATCATAACTTTATCATTAATAATTTTGGGTGGCATGGGAATATTCTTACTTTCCCCATTCACCCAGGCCTGATTGCTGTTGATCTTAAGAATGACCAATGTATCATCCATGCCAATATAAACTTCTTTTGCTGCAGCTTTCCATTCTACAACAGCATTCATTGCCTCAAAAACTTCTCTGGTAGGTACCAGTGTATTTCCATTAAAAATAATGGGAGGCATCACCGATTGGACTTCTTTTCCTTTTACAATTAATTTAATGGGCGCTTCGTTATAGATATGAAGTTGCCCATCATAATTCAACGCCAATGCGTCTGCATAAACATTATGTACCATTGATAAATTTAAGAAAAATGCCAATCCTAATATAAACGTTATATATCTGAAAAACTTCATTATTCTACCTCCATACTCTTTTTAGTCTTCCTTAATTGTCATACTGATTTTACCATATAAAAATTATATCAGAATTTGATGGTTGATAAAAGCATATCAGTAATTTGAAATAATCTTGTAATATTTAAATATTTCCAAGTAATCTTTGTCGAATTTTTTTCTCTCTTTTCTGGGCAAACTATATGGGGAGGTGTCTCATATGAGTGATATAAATTGCACGCATCAATGCCGTCATCAGCTCGATGGAAAATGTACATTGGACAGAACAACCAGTGTATCTCAATGCATTGATGACGATTTCTCAATTGATTGTCCTTATTTTGAGACTTCTCTTAAGGAAGAATACTCCCATCCCAAAGAATATCTTAAATAAAAAAGGAACAGATTGAAGATCATCTGTTCCTTTAGGACTAAGGAAGAAATTTTAAAAATTCTTCTTCTGTGATAATCGGAATACCCAATTCTTTTGCCTTTTTATTCTTCGAAGAATTGGAGTGAATATCATTATTAATTAAATAATCCGTATTACCCGTTACTGTTCCTGTCACTTTTCCTCCCAGGGATTCTATTTTTTCTTTTAATTCTTTTCTGTTTTTAAAGTGTTCCACACTCCCTGTGATTACAAAAGTTTTGCCTGCCAGAACTTGGACATTATCATCTTTTTGCTTTTCTTTGATCCTTAATACACTTTGCAACTTCTTAACTCGCTCTTTATTCTCCTCCTGACTAAAGTAACTGAATATGGAATGGGCAATCACTCCTCCAAATCCTTCGATCTCCATGAGATCTTCCATCGTACATTGAAGGATTCTGTCTAAGTCATACTGATAATGTTTGCATAATAACTTGGCATTGCTTAAACCTACATGATTTAAGCCCAGAGCATATATAAAATTAGGCAGTTCAACATCTTTTGATTTCTCTATGGAATGGATCAGATTATTATAGGACTTTTCTCCGAATCCTTCCATATTCTTTATTTCCTCTTCATAATTATGTAAATAATAGATATCAATAAAGTCTTTTATGAAACCTTTGGCAACGAACTTTTCAAGGGTTGCTTCTGAAAGGCCTTCAATATTCATAGCATCTCTGGAAACAAAATGGGTCAGAGCTTTAATTCTTTGGGCACTGCAGTTAGGATTGGTACAGTATAGGGCTTTACCTTCTCTAAGCTGCCTTATTTCCGTTTCTCCTTTGCATACAGGGCATTCCCTGGGTATTTCAATATTATTGCTTCTGGTTAAATTCTCCGCAATCTGAGGAATGATCATATTGGCCTTATATACCTTTATGGTATCCCCAATACCCAACTGAAGTTCTTCCAAAATGCTTAAATTATGTACACTGGCACGATTTACTGTTGTTCCTTCCAGTTCCACACTTTCAAATACAGCCACAGGATTAATCAATCCGGTTCTGGAGGTATTCCACTGAATATATAAGAGTTTGGTTTCCTTCATTTCATCTTTCCATTTGAACGCAATAGAGTCTCTTGGAAACTTAGCCGTGGTTCCTAAGGATTCAGAGTAAGATATACTGTCATAGGTAAGAACTAAACCATCCGAGCCAAAATCGTTTAATGGAATGTTCTTTTCAAATTCATAAACTTTTTCTTCAATATTTCCCCTATCTACCAGTTTATGTTCCACAACATCAAACCCCATGGCTTCCAGCCATTTTAATTGATTTAACTTGGAATCTCCAAAGTCTTTCCCCTCTGCAGTAACAAGGCTAAAAGCAAAAAAGTAAACATTTCTTTTGGCCGTAACTTCATTGTTCAGCTGCCTTACACTGCCGCTGCATAAATTCCGGGGATTCTTGTATTGTTCTTCTGGAGAAAGCTTTTCATTGATTTTTTCAAAGTCAGAATACTTAATCACTGCTTCTCCCCTTAAAATCAATTCCTCTTTAAAAGGAATCTGCAGAGGAATATTTTTAAATACCTTTGCATTATTCGTTACGTCTTCGCCTATTTCACCGTTCCCCCTGGTGACTGCCTGCTGCAAATGCCCTTCCCTATAGGTAAGAACAATAGTAAGACCGTCCAATTTCCAGGAAAGAATCCCTTTCTGATTCCCTAAGAAGCTCTTTAACTTGGAAATGTCCTTCGTCTTGTCCAGGGATAACATCCTTTGATTATGTCTTACTTTTGGAAGACTGCTAAGGAGTGCATACCCTACCTTCTGAGTAGGACTATCCGCCAATACAATGCCGGTTTCTTTCTCTAATCTTTCCAATTCATCATAGAGAGCATCATATTCCTGATTGGACATGATTTCTCTATCTTCCTGATAATACGCTTTAGACGCCTCGTTTAGAATACGAATCAATTCTTTCATTCTTTTCATACTTTCCATATTCTTTCTCCTTATATAAAGCATTCTTATGTAGTGAGCATCATAAATATATTGTATTCTTCTATGATACAACAATATATAAAAAAAATACAGACTCCCTGGTCTGTATTTTTATTTGCTGATTAATTTTCTCTCCATGTCATTAAGAAAACGAATTTTGTTTTGGGTCATGGCGGTATACTGCTCCTGCGTTATCTTCCCGTTATCCAGAAGCTTCCCGGCAAATTCAATAAACTTCTTTGTAACTTCAATTAATCTCACAATTTCAGGACTATTTTCGTTCTTCATGACATCCCACTTTCCTGGTTAATATTGTCTCTATAGAGAAAATCGGAATCATTCATTGAATCGATTAACTGAATGCATTATAACATAATTTACTTTTTATTACAATTTTTCCATGAGTTTAAATTTGCCAAAATAATTAAATAAATGCATTTATCTTTGATTATCTTTATTTTTTATAGAATTACTTCGATTTATTCCACTTTTTATAAATTAATTTTATTGAACCAGCTTCAATTTCGCTAGTCTGGCCATTAATTTTTTGCTTCCAAATTTAGGGAATAATACTGTAACTTCATAATCCGCTCCTGCATAGCGAATATCTTCCACCGTTCCTACTCCAAACTTTATATGTTTCACTAAATCTCCGCATCCAAATTCCAGAGGAGAATTGTCAGAAGAACTATTGGCGTTGTTTGATACAGCACCCTGATAAGGTGTATAAGTATGCAGTACTTTATTCTTTGGTCTTATTCCAGCTAAAGGATCCGTTGCCTTTTTGGCTTTGCTTCCGACGGCAATCAGTTCTTGGGGAAGTTCGGAAATAAATCTAGAAGCCCTGTTATATTGTGTAAGCCCCCTGAGCATCCTGGACTTGGCATAACATAAATAAAGTTTTTGCCTTGCCCTTGTAATACCTACATAGCACAATCTTCTTTCTTCTTCAACTGCATCTTCATTTTCGGATACAACACTCATATAACTGGGGAAGATACCTTCTTCCATACCGGTAATAAAAACATAAGGAAATTCCAACCCTTTTGCACTATGAAGGGTCATTAATACTACTGCATTATTTTCTGCATCATAGTTATCAATATCCGCCACAAGAGAAACTTCCTCCAAAAATCCTTCAAGACTTGGTTCTTCTGCATTTTGATCATAATCTGCTGCTTTAGATATCAATTCTTTGATGTTTTGTATTCTTTCTTTCGACTCTTCTGTATTTTCTTCTTCCAGCTCTTTTAAATAACCTGTGCGTTCCAGTACATTCTCAATAAGTTCCATAACGGTTCCTAGCTGGGATTGCGCTTGCAAAACTCCAATTAAATCTGCAAACTTTTTTAACTTTGATGCTGCTCGTCCAAATTGTGATACGATTTCATCCTCTCTGATCACATCAAAAAAACTCATATCATAATTTGAAGCAACTTCTTCTACTTTACCAATGGTTGTATCTCCAATACCCCTCTTGGGTACATTAATAATTCTCTTTAAAGATAAATCATCAGAAGGGTTTAAAATCACTCTTAAATATCCCAATAAATCTTTGATTTCTTTTCTCTCGTAGAATCTGACACCCCCAAGCAGTCGATAAGGGATTCCATGTTTTATAAAGTGTTCTTCTACTACACGGGATTGAGCGTTGGTGCGATAGAGCACAGCAAAATCCTTATATTCTTTTCCTCTTTTTTCGATTTGCTTTACAATTTCATTTGCAACAAACTCTGCTTCCTCATGTTCATTTTCCGTTTCACGAACATCTATTAAATCTCCCTGCTCATTTTCCGTCCAAAGCGCCTTTGCTTTTCTTCCATAATTATTCTTAATCACTGCATTGGCTGCATCCAATATTACCTTGGTAGAACGGTAATTTTGCTCCAGTTTAATGACCTTTGCGTTTTTAAAGTCTTTTTCAAAGTCCAGTATATTTCTTATGTTTGCCCCTCTCCAGCCGTAAATACTCTGGTCATCATCTCCTACAACGCAAAGATTTTCGTGCTTTGAGGCCAATAATCTTACCAATCTGTACTGGGCAGTATTGGTATCCTGATACTCATCTACCATGATGTATTCAAATCTGTTTTGATAATGTTCCAAGACATCTGGATGGTAAATAAATAATTCTACGGTTTTAAAAATAATGTCATCAAAGTCCAAGGCGTTATTTCCTGCTAATTTTTTCTGATAAAGGGTATAAATATGGGCTAATTTTTCTTTTCTGAAATCCCCTGCACTATTTTTTTCATACTCACTGGCAGAAATCAACTCATTTTTTTGATTGCTGATTTCTCCCAGCACATAATTCACAGGATAATTTTTCTCATTGTAATTTAATTCTTTCAGGCATTCTTTAATCAGTGCCTTCTGGTCTGCCGTATCATAAATAGTAAAAGAACGGCTATAGCCGATCTTATCTATATCTCTTCTAAGAATTTTTACACAGGCTGAATGGAATGTACTTACCCAAATTTCTTCAGCTCCTTTTCCAACCAGCTGATCCACTCTTTCTCTCATTTCCTTAGCAGCTTTATTTGTAAATGTAATTGCAAGAATCTTCCATGGAAGAACATTTTTCTCTTGAATAAGATAAGCAATTCTATGGGTTAGTACTCTTGTTTTTCCAGAACCTGCTCCTGCCAGAATCAATACCGGCCCTTCTGTCTGCAGTACCGCTTCTTTTTGTTTTGGATTCAAACCCTCTACTAAATTCATACCTATTCTCCTTTTTTCTTTTCTAAACAAAAACCTTTCCAACAAAATGTGGAAAGGGTTTATAATTTATTATTTTTTTCTAATCGATCAAGTACCATATTATATCCATCTGAGCCATAAGTCAATGCCCTGTTGACTCTGCTGATAGTTGCTGTTGAAGCTCCCGTTTTCTCAGTAATCTCCGAATACGTTTTACGTTGTCTTAGCATCTTTGCCACTTCTAATCTTTGTGCCAGGGATTTAATCTCATGAATGGTACATATATCTTCAAAAAATGAATAGCATTCATCTATATTTTCAAGCAGTAAAATCGCCTCGAAAAGATGGTCCGTAGCATCATCTTTAATTTTTGAATTCATTGGAGTACTCCTTTCCAACTTTATCATACCAGTTCTTTAATATTGTATAGTATGAAAGGAGCACAAGTCAAGCTAAAAAACCTTTTAGCAATGCTACAGATGTATTCACAATCAAATGTTCCGGTATTTCCATTCCTTCAATAAGTTTTTCAATGTGTTCAAAATTTCCAACTTCATAAGATATATGCGCATCACTTCCAAAAACAAACGGCATATCCATCCTAATGCATTCATTAATAATTGCCCGGACTGTATCAGAACCTCCTGCTCTAAAACTGTCTGGCTTTAAGGAACTGTTATTGATCTCAAGAAGTGTACCATATTCTTTAGCCGCCTCAACGACAGCTTTAATATCTATAGGATACCTCGGATCCCCTGGATGTCCAATAATATCTATATGGGGATTTTGCATCACTTTAATCAATGCATTCGTATTTTCCTGGATGCTTCCAGGTTTTATGCATGGAGGATGGAAACTGGCTATAACCATATCAAGATTTTCCAATGTTTCTTCCTCCAGATCTACATGGCCTTCAAAATCTAAAATATTAACTTCTGCTCCCCTTAAAATTTCTACGCCATAGATCTTTTTGGGAATTACAATCAAATTATGAAAATGAAACAGATGGGCGCCGCCGGGAAGCGTTGCGGCATGGTCTGTAATAGCGATCAGTTCTAAGCCCTTATTAGCAGCTTCTTTTGCGTTTTCCTGCACTGTACTGTAAGCATGCCCACTGGCAACTGTATGACAGTGAGTGTCTAAAACATACTTCATTAAATTACATCTCCTTCAACTACGTTTCCTTAAATTCATCTTATGTATTCCGCTTTGCTTATTATGTCCATGTACTATTGTAACACATCCGATGAAATTTGAAAAATCAAGTTTTATTTAATACCTCTGTTTCGTCCCTGTTCTTTTGCCTGATAAAGTTTATGGTCTACAAATTTAAACAACTCATCCACAGCAAATTCACTGCTGTCTATCGTAAATAATCCAAAGGAAGCGGTAATATTAATTTTCTTATCGTCAAATCTGATCATTGTTTTTTCTATAGTTTTTCGGATTCTTTCCAGAACCTTATAGGCTTTTTCATTGCTGGTGTTGGGCAAGCATATTAAAAATTCTTCTCCTCCATACCTTGCTGCCCAATCCGATTCATTTCTGATAGAATTTAATAATATGTCACCAATTGCTTTTATGGCAATATCTCCTACATTATGACCGTACGTATCATTAATCGTCTTAAAATGATCAATATCAATCATGGCAATAGATAATGGATGTTTTTTATCACACTTGCTGATTTCCTGAGGTAACATTCTGTCCATATATCTTCTGTTATAAAGATTGGTCAAGGGATCTTTCATGATCAGGGTATTTAAATCTTGCACAATATTTTGCAAGTCATGTTCCCGACTGCGATAGATTGTTTCAATAACCAATCCCTCACTAATATCTTTAATCAGCTCTAAGACCAGTTTCCCGTTCTCTTCTATTGGAACAGAGAAAACCAATAACATTTTATCTCCAACGTGTTGTATTTTCATAAAAGATTTCTGGCTTTTTAATGCTTCAAGACCAATACATTTTGTACACGCTTTATGTTCCATTTCACAAGTATAACAAAAAGCAGAATCTTCTATGATTTCCCCGTCCTTGAAAAGAATTTTATTTGTAAAAGGTTCTACAATTCTGACACTGTCAAAGAGCTTCTTATATGCTTTAATCTGCTGTAATAAGTTATCATCAATTATACCATTCATTCGTACCCTTCCTCTTGCAATCCATTATCTGTTAGCACTAATTTGTTATTAATAAATATTGTACATTTATAGTAATTTATTTCAGTATAAAATACAACATTATTATTATAAACTAAACGCATCATTTTAATTTAAATTAAAAACACCCTATAGAAGACCCTTTGTAAGGTCTTCATATAGGGTATATTTTGCATTATCTTTTCTTAATATACTTTTTCATATCAATTAGAACGATGATCACATTACCCTTTTATTAATGTCTAAAATGTCTCATACCTGTAAATATCATAGCTATTCCATATTGATCACAGGCATCAATGGATTCCTGATCTCGTACAGAGCCCCCTGGCTGAATAATCGCAGTAATTCCTGCTTTCGCCGCTGCCTCTACACAATCTGAGAACGGGAAGAATGCATCAGAGGCAAGAGCCGCTCCTTTTAATGCCTCTTCCCCTATTTGCTCGATACAATGTTCAATAGCTTGTTTACAAGCCCAAATTCTATTCACTTGTCCCGGTCCTATACCTAAAGATTGCTTATCCTTAGCAATAGCTATTCCGTTAGATTTTGCATATTTAACAACTTTCCATGCGAATAATAAATCTTCCATTTCTTTTTCGGTAGGCTGTCTTTTGGTTACTACTTTGAGTTCTTCTTCAGGCAGCAATACATTGTCTACCTCCTGAACCAGTAATCCCCCTGCTACCTTTTTCAAATCATAAGAGCCTTTCGGCTGCTTAACAGAAATGTGATCCAGCTGCAATATACGAAGGTTTTTCTTTTGCTTTAGAATTTCTAAAGCTTTTTCGGTATAAGAAGGTGCCACAATGATTTCAATAAAGATCTTATTCATTTCCTCTGCGGTTCTTTCGTCTATTTCACGATTGGCTACAACGATTCCTCCGAAAATCGACACTGGGTCAGCTTTATAAGCCGACATATATGCATCATAAATATTGTCAGCGCTTCCTACACCGCAGGGGTTTGCATGTTTGCAGGCCACCACGGTGGGTTCATCGAATTCTTTAAGAAGTTCCAGAGCCCCATTGGTATCATTAATATTATTGAAGGAAAGTTCTTTTCCATGAAGCTGAATGGCAGAACTAAGACATCCTGTGTTCTTACCGATTTCTTTATAAAATGCAGCTTTTTGATGAGGATTTTCTCCATACCTCATATCCTGAACTTTTTCAAAGGTTAAGCTTAGAGTTTCCGGGAAGTCCTCAGCCCCTCTTTGCTTTCTGAGATAATTTGCAATAAGGGTATCATAACTTGCCGTATGCTCAAACACTTTAGACGCTAAATAAAATTTAGTTTCTTTAGATACTTCACCCTTTGCTTTTAATTCTTCTATAACCTTATCATAGTCTTTGGGATCCACGATCACTGCTACATCCTGATAGTTTTTAGCTGCTGCACGAATCATTGTAGGCCCGCCGATATCAATATTCTCAATGGCTTCTTCCAATTCTACATTGTCTTTTAAAATAGTTTGTTTAAAAGGATATAAATTCACTACTACCAAATCAATGGTGTCCACATTCAGTTCTTTTAATTGCTTCATGTGTTCTGGATTACTTCTGATCGCCAGAAGTCCCGCATGAATGTTAGGATGGAGGGTTTTTACTCTTCCGTCCAGGCATTCTGGAAAGCCCGTAATTTCAGAAATTCCAATGACTTTGATGCCTGCATCCATAATCGCTTTAGCAGTTCCTCCTGTGGAAATAATTTCAAAGCCTAATTCACTGATTTGCTTTGCAAATTCCACTACCCCAGTTTTGTCAGAAACACTAATTAATGCTCTTTTCATATTGAATCTCCTCCCATTTTTTATAATTTGCCATGAAATGTTCGGCTAATAACTTCTTCTTGTTGTTCTTTGCTTAGTTTATGGAAATTCACTGCATAGCCAGATACGCGAATGGTCAAGTTAGGGTATTTTTCCGGATGTTCCATAGCTTCTAGAAGTTTCTCTCTGTTTAAAACATTTACATTTAAATGATGAGACCCTTTTGCAAAATATCCATCCAATATAGCTGTCAGATTGTCAATTCTGGCTTCTTCTGTTTTCCCTAAAGTATTGGGCTCAACACTAAAAGTACAGGATATTCCGTCCCTGCAGCAATCATAAGGAATCTTAGCCACCGAATTAAGAGAAGCCAAAGCCCCTTTTGTGTCCCTGTTATGCATGGGATTTGCCCCCGGCGCAAAGGGTTCTCCTTTCTTTCGTCCGTCAGGCGTATTTCCAGTTTTTTTGCCATAAACCACATTAGAAGTAATGGTCAAGATAGATAATGTATGTTTTGCATTCCTATATGCCGGAATTTTCTTTAGATCATCATAAAAATCTTTTACCAGTTCTTTGGCAATACTGTCTACTCTCTCATCATCATTACCATACTTTGGGAAATCTCCCTCTATTTCAAAATCAATAATCAAGCCGTTTTCATCTCGAATCGGACTAACTTTTGCATATTTTATTGCACTAAGAGAATCCGCAACAACTGAAAGACCAGCAACCCCAAAAGCCATAAATCTTTCAACTTCTGTATCATGCAGCGCCATTTGCAATTTTTCATAAGCATATTTATCATGCATATAGTGAATCACATTCATGGTATTAACGTACAGTTCACAAAGCCATTTACGATAAAAGGAAAACCGGTCCATCACTTCTTCGTAGCTAAGAATGTCTCTTGAAATCGGTTTTCTGCTGGGACCTATCTGCTCTTTAGTAATCTCATCCACACCACCATTTAAGCTCATTAAAAGTACTTTGGGCAGATTACATCTTGCACCAAAAAACTGCATTTGCTTTCCTATTCTCATAGCCGATACACAGCAGGCAATAGCATAATCGTCTCCATAGATTTCCCGCATGATATCATCATTTTCATATTGGATCGAGTCTGTTTCAATAGAAACTCTGCTGCAATAACGTTTAAATGGTTTTGGCAAATTTTTAGACCACAGCACGGTTAAATTCGGCTCCGGCGCTGGACCTAAATTATAAAGGGTATGTAAAAATCTATAGGAGGTTTTCGTCACTAAAGTTCTTCCGTCTTCTCCCATGCCTCCTATGGATTCCGTAATCCAAAGGGGATCTCCTGCAAACAACTCGTTGTATTCAGGTGTTCTAAGTTCTCTTGCCATTCTAAGTTTCAGGACAAAATCATCTACGATTTCTTGAATTTCTGCTTCTGTAAAAAGATTTTCTCTTAAATCCCGCTCAAAGTAAATATCTAAAAATGTACTCACTCGCCCTAAAGACATGGCTGCTCCGTTTTGTTCTTTTATAGCTCCTAAATATGCAAAGTATAGCCATTGAACTGCTTCTTTGGAATTGGATGCAGGTTTTGAAATATCGTATCCATACATTTGAGCCATCTGTTTTAACTTTTCCAAAAAATCGATTTGTCGATAAAGTTCCTCAGAAAGTCTGATATTTTCATCGTCCATCAAACGCTTGCCAAGCTTTGCTTTATCTTTTTTCTTTTCCTCTATCAGAAAATCTACACCATATAATGGAACCCTTCTATAGTCTCCAATAATTCTTCCCCTGCCGTAAGCATCAGGAAGGCCAGTAATTACACCACTTTTTCTGGCCTTTCGCATTTCGTCAGTATACACTCTGAATACGCCGTCATTATGGGTCGTTCTGTATTCGAAATGTTCTTCAACCTTCTGGTCCAATTTATATCCGTAAGCTTCACATGCCTGCCTTGTCATCCGAATACCGCCAAAAGGGTTAACACCTCTTTTTAAAGGCGCATCTGTTTGAAACCCTACTATGATCTCATTTTCCTTGTCAAGATATCCTGGCGGATATGTCAGCAGAGAAGATACCCTGGTGGTATCTATATCCAGCACCCCTCCCCTTTCCGACTCCAAACGGCATAAATCAGTGTATTTTTTTAATAGAACTTTGGTTCTTTCCGTTGGACCTTCCAGGAATTCTTCATTGCCTTCATAAGGACTGTAGTTTTTCTGAATAAAATCTCTGACATTTATTTCTTCCTGCCAAACTCCTTCGCTAAAGCCTTTCCATGGATTTCTTTGCATGTTTTCGCCTCCTATTTTCTTAAATAGAAAAGACCGCCTGGATAAACAGATTCAAACGGTCTGTTTGCCCAGGCGGTCGGCGTTTTTTACTTTGTATTCCCTGTGGGTACTCCCACTTAATCCGCCAGTCATACAAAGTAATGAAGTAATGTATAAATTTAACCCACTTTTTCTATAATAAATTTCAGTACAAAGATAATTGCTAAAACATACATTACAGGATGAACTTTCTTTGCTTTTCCTGTTATTGCATTAATCACTACATAGGATACTGTTCCGAATACAATTCCTTCTGCGATACTGTATGCTAAAGGCATTGCTATTAATGCCAGGAAAGCAGGAATTCCTTCACTTGCTTCTGTAAAATCTATTTTACCTACGGATTGCATCATCATAAATCCTACGATGATGAGGGCAGGTGCTGTTGCAAAGCTTGGTACCGCTAAGAAAATTGGAGAGAAGAATAATGCAATAACAAAGAAGATTGCAGTAACAAAAGCTGTTAATCCTGTCCTTCCTCCTTCTGCTACCCCTGAAGCACTTTCTACATAAGTAGTGGTGGTAGAGGTACCAAATAATGCTCCGGCAGTTGTACCAATTGCATCAGCTAATAATGCCTGTTTTACATTTGGAAGTTTGCCTTCTTTATCTAACATTCCAGCCTGGCTGGATACACCGATTAAAGTTCCTAGAGTATCAAATATATCAACAAACAAGAATGCGAATACAACCACAAAGAAACTTAATGAAAATACTTGACTTAAATCCAGTTTAAATGCTATTGGAGCTATGCTTGGAGGTGCCGAGAACAATGTCGATGGAATTAAGCTATAAAGTCCTGCTTCTGGATTTGGAACATACCATCCAACTAATTCTGCTATAATTCCTAATACATAAGTTATTAAAATTCCAATAAGTATAGAGCCTTTTACTCTTTTAACAACCAAAATTCCAGTAATCAAAGTTCCCAATATTGCCAAGAAAGTAACAACATTTGTTACATCTCCTAAAGTTACAAGAGTTGCCGCATCTCCTGAAACGATACCTGCATTCTGGAAGCCGATGAAAGTAATAAATAAACCGATTCCTGCACCAACTGCATGCTTTAATGTTTGTGGAAATGCATTAAAAATTGCTTCACGAACATTTAAGAACGTTAAAATAATAAATATAACTCCTTCTACAAATACTGCTCCTAGAGCAATTTGCCAACTGTAGCCCATTGTTAAACAAACAGTATAAACGAAATATGCGTTAAGTCCCATACCAGGTGCCAATGCAAATGGGTAATTTGCTAAAAATGCCATGGCTAATGTTCCAACAACCGCTGCCAAAACAGTCGCTGTAAAGACTGCACCCTGATCCATTCCTGCAGCTGCTAACATTCCAGGATTTACGGCTAAAATATAAGCCATCGTCATAAATGTTGTAAACCCTGCAATGACTTCTGTTTTTGCATTAGTATTGTTCTCACTTAGTCTGAATACTTTTTCCAAGAAGCTATTGTTTTGAAGCTGGCTCTTTGCTTGCGTCACTTTAATATCCCCCTTAAGTAATTTTGATTAAAAAAATCAATAGCTTTTCCTTAAAACAAAAAATTCGTTTCCATACCAATGGGAAACGAACATAATAATCCTGCAGAATTATTACTAAAACATTCGTTTCACCCATAGCCAGACAATTTACGGTTGTCGGTAGAGACATCTAGACCATATTTCTAGATTTATATAAGTGAAAGCATCTATTATTGATGTTTACAGAAGTATTCTAGCAAACTATAATACTTCTTGTCAACAGTTTTTCGAACTTTTTATTTGATTTTATGTATAATGTTCGATTAATAAGAGCTATTGCTCTTTTCTCCTTTTATAATAGCTACAGAAGCACTGGCTCCAATGCGATTCGCTCCTGCTTTTACAAGGGCTTCAGCGTCCTGGCGGGTTCGTACCCCTCCGGATGCTTTTACCCCCATAGTCTCTCCTACAGTTCTTCTCATCAATTCAATATCGGCTTTGGTAGCGCCTCCTCCAGAAAAACCGGTAGAAGTTTTTACAAAATCTGCTCCCGCTTCTTTTGCAAGCAGACAAGCTTTTTCCTTTTCCTCATCGGTTAAAAGAGATGTTTCTATAATCACCTTAACCACTGCTCTTTTGTTAACGGTATGTACTACTGCTTTAATTTCGTCTCTAACATAATCATATTTTTTATCTTTTAAAGCACCGATATTAATCACCATGTCCACTTCTGTAGCACCATTTTCTATGGCTTCCTGTACTTCAGAAGTTTTGGTTGTAATGGTATTGGCGCCTAAAGGAAAGCCTATTACGGTTGTAATGCCTACATTACTGTCCTGTAATAAATGTTTTGCCATTGGCACATAACAGGGATTTACACAAACCGTAGCAAATCCATATTCTTTTGCTTCTTCGCATAGCTTTCTGATGTCTTCTTCTTTTGCATCCGGCTTTAAAACAGTATGATCGATCATAGCCGCTAGTTGTTTATCTTCCATATTCATTCCTCCTGATAGTTCATTTCTTTGATTGTAACATTATTTAGTATAAATATCAAAATGATTCTTTCTATATGGTTTGAACAATTTTGAATATCTATTCATAATAATTTGCATCTAAATTTCTTACTATGTTTTAGTGCTTTTAAATCCAATCTCTATACTATAACATATCATAACTCATCCAAATGAAAAAGCCCTAAAAACCTTCACGGTTTACAGGGCTTTTAGTTTTACTCCCACTCGATTGTTAAAGTTTTATTCGTCGTTATTCCTATTGTTTTCTGTTATTCCTATTATTCATATTATCAAAATTATTGCCATTTTTATAGTTTATAAATTTTTTTGCTGCCATATTGCTACCACGATTTATGCTTGGTTACAGTTTAAATAATGAACTTCCTCCGATACCATTGGTGGAGGTCCTCTGTGGTTTTTATCTTGTTCGCCAGCGCCTGGCCACCTTCGACCAGCTTGTAATATTTGCGCTTGAACTCTTCGATTGTTAGCACCTTGAACTTCCATTCTCCCGGCATGTATCCTTCAGATATGAAGGCAAATCCCTTCTCGGTCTCCTCTGTAATCTTTCCTGGGATCTCATGGCCTCTATTGGTATCAAAATAGCGGAGGTTCCCTTTGTGCATGTGTACGTCCAAAGCTATTCCGGTGAAGCTTTCCTCGTACGGAAGCTTGTATATATAAACGGCTTGTCTGTCCATGATCTTTGTTACCTCCTCTTTCCTGAAAATAAGCACTTTGCACCGTGCCGGCACTGTGCTATTACTGTGCTTTTCCGGTGCATTTCTGGTGCTCTTTTAGTGCCCTGTATTCTGCTATTATACTACATCAGACATCTGATTAAAATACCTATTGAAACTCTGGCGCTGGGATTTGACTGCATCTTCTGTAAAGCTGCGGGTTCCCGTATTTCTTAAAGTTGTTTACCTGAATGTAATTGCTGCCGTTTACGCTGTATCGCACGATAAAGCGTCTATTGTGCAGGCTCTGCAGCATTTCATCAACCTGGCCGGCGCTCACGTCGTCATATCCCATTATAACCTTCTTAATCTTCCTGGGTTTATCCTCCATGCGTCCTTTATCATCGACCATGGTCCAGAGGCCTGCAAATAATAACCTGGTTAATGGTGGGAGCTCTCCCATGGCATCATTGTCAAAAATGAGGTTCTTTATATTGCGCATTTGCTCCAGCTGCCTTTGAAAAACTGGTGTTATACATGCTTTACTCATACTGTTAGCCTCCTTCTCAAATTTTAAGCCGTTATTTTGATGGTGTCGGCATCACCGGTAATTAGTCTTATCAGCTGCGCGCCCGCTCTGATTCCATCGATATAGCCCTGGTCATACGCAGAAGTTGTAAGGTTACTTACCATATCCTCTGCTGCAGCTTTGCCTATTCTATTTGCCAATGATGATATGATTTCTTCCTTGAGCAGCTCGATGTCTTCCTGCAGATCTGCTGCTGATATGCTTCCAGTGTTGTTCTCATCTTGTAAAAATGCGGCTAATTGATAAATGTTCTTTTTCATCCTTCATTCCTCCTCGTTTACTATTCGTTCCGGAGCGGGCACCATGTCGGGCTGGTCCGTGCATACCTTCCAGGTATGTGTTTGCCTGCCTTCATGCAATCGTGCCGGTTTCCTCGCTTCCCTTCTGGGGTTATTTTGCAGTGCTCACACTTTTTGCAGTGTGGTATTGGTTTCTCCTCCGGCTGTATCAGTTCTGCAGGGAACTCCTGTATTAAATCCCTGCCCCAGACTTTCTCCAGCTCTTTGCTGCTATTCATAAAGACCGGGATTTCGGCGGATCTGGCTGCAGTGACGATTGTCCCTATCCATTCCCGCTTCGGCTTCACTTTGTCCCGACTGTTGCCGGTCTCAGCTCCGATAATGATCCAGTCCATGAAGTCTATATCGCTTATGTCTATCTCCTCCAGGAGCGGCTCTATATTGATGAATTGGTTATGCTGCTTCCTGGGGAGGAATACTATCTGATCAAGGTCAGCGCTCCTGGTGACGGTCGTCCCGTACCAGAAA
>Ga0134100_1000121_pt1 | contig 92934 bp, 66 predicted proteins | sample 11_taG_2_FD_94444 | JGI IMG/M metagenome (GOLD analysis project Ga0134100, IMG submission 94444) | Switchgrass degrading microbial communities from high solid loading bioreactors in New Hampshire, USA - 11_42_5_180_A3 metaG | ecosystem: Engineered > Bioreactor > Semi-continuous > Anaerobic >...
ATGCTGCGAAAGCCTATTGAACATGGGGGAGCACCCTCTGGTATAATCTTGGCGGCGGAAAAAACGCCGGGACATAGGGTTATTTCCGCCGAGTAAAAGGGTGTCCAGAGGGTGCAGGGGACCACGTGTCAATAGGAACGTGGAATAAATGCGGTAAATTTTGTACAAACATTATTGCAGTTGTTTTGTATAGAAAAAAAGTTGCCAACGATTACTTGACAGAAACGTCACCTCAAAGGCTGATGAATAATTTTGATAGTTATGATATAATTGTAAATGATTGAATGATGCAGTGCATTGGGGGGAGTTATTATGAAACAAATCCCGGAGGATTTGCAAAAGATACTGGAATACAATGAAATTTTGAAATCAGACATCATTTTTAATGAAAAAGTGGATTTAGATGATAACGGCCAATTCATCGAAAGGTGGATTATACTTACAAACAAAGCATTAATTATTCAAAATCAACCTGGTGAAAATGGCAGTACCATATCCTATCCTTTATCTGAAATCGATGAGTTGCGGACAGAAAGGCTTATTTCCAGCGGTATGCTTGTAATTAAATGCGGTGGGACCGAAAAGGTCCTTTGTCGGTATACAAATAGCTGCGCCCCCAGGATTAACAGGCTTGCAAAGGCTGCAAATAAATTAATAAAGAAACAGGAATTAAAAACAGAGGATTTGGACAGCGAAAAGGACCAGATATATTGCCCCAAGTGCGGAAGGGTGTACGCAGATAAGGCGAGAAAAGTATGTACCAAATGTATGGATAAAAAGGCAATTTTTATAAGGGTACTTTCTTTTGTTCCTAAGTATAAATTTCAGATCGGTATGATTTTATTATGCATGCTTGCAAGCTCGGCTTTGAATTTATTAAATCCCTATATAGGGGGAAATGTATTTTATGATCAGGTCCTTACGGAAGGCGGCAGGTACCATGGAAAAATTCTTGAAATTGTTTCCCTCATGGTTGCTGCAAAGCTGGCAGCGCTTATAATAAGCATTATGTATGGAAGAATTAACTCAGCAATGGCAGCGAAGGTGGTTTATGACCTTAAATGTCAGGTGTTTGAGGCTATGCAAAGATTATCATTAAGTTTTTTTAATAACAAGCAAACAGGCTCGCTTATGACAAGAGTAAACCACGATGCTGCACAGCTTCAGACATTTTTCAATGACGGACTGCCTTATTTTATTGTCAATCTTGTCAATATAATAGGAATTGCGGTTACCATGATAATGGTGAATTGGCAACTTGCTTTGCTGGTGCTTTTGCCGGCTCCTGCCATTGTGGTGATTTTAAAAAGAATATTTCCAAAATTGTGGAGGTTGTTTTCAAAGCGATTCCGGCAAAACAGTATCATGAATGCCATGCTTAGTGATACGTTGAATGGTATAAGGGTGGTAAAGGCCTTTGGAAAAGAGGATGAAGAAATAAACCGTTTTGAATCTGTCAATGAAGGTGTGCGGAATGTAAACAGAGAGGCAGAATATATGAGCAGTACCGTGTTCCCCTCCATTCAATTTATAATGGGACTGGGCGGACTTATTATATGGGGCGTCGGAGGCTGGTATGTGGTAAATGGAAAAATGACTTTTGGTACATTAATTACTTTTACGGGATATATAGGTATGATATACGGACCGTTGGAATTTATGACACATATTGTGGATTGGTGGTCAAATTCCATGAACTCCGCAGAAAGAATATTTAATATCCTGGATGCCGTATCGGATTTGCCTGAAAGTCCGAATCCTGTCAGAATGCCTTCCATTAAAGGAGAAATCGTAATGGACAAGGTAACCTTTGAATATGAGGCTAATCGTCCTGTTCTTCATGATGTGGACATTCATATAAGGGCAGGAGAAATGCTTGGACTGGTAGGACATTCCGGAGCAGGAAAGTCCACTATTATAAATCTGATTGCGCGTCTGTATGATGTAACGGAAGGGAAAATAACAATAGACGGTGTTCATATAAAAGACATTAAACTCAGTGACCTCAGGTCGCAAATCGGAATGGTTCTGCAGGATACCTATCTTTTCACCGGAACCATATGGGAAAATATAGCATACGCAAAGCCCGATGCCGGCATGGATGAGATTATATATGCCGCAAAGCTGGCTAATGCCCACGATTTTATAATGAATCTTCCTGAAGGATATGATACCAAAATAGGACAAAAGGGGTACAGCTTATCCGGTGGGGAAAAACAGCGTATTGCCATTGCCCGTGCGCTGTTACATAATCCTGCAATATTAATTCTGGATGAAGCTACTTCATCTGTAGATACGGAGACAGAAAGACAGGTACAAGAAGCACTCGAGCGATTGGTGAAGGGAAGAACCACCATAGCAATTGCACATAGATTGTCAACCCTTAGAAATGCAGACCGCTTAGTGGTCATTGAACGCGGCAGGGTTGTTGAGGTAGGTACTCACAGTGAATTGGAGGAGCTTGGAGGTGTCTATTACAAATTATTGCAGCATCAAAAAGAATCATTAAGAGTAAGGGGAGTGGATGATTGATGAAACCGAAATATAATATCGATGGGGACGTTGCTAATATTACCTATTTAAAGCCGGGGAATGTTGTGTTTAAACAAAGTGAGGGCGGCTTTCTTTCTTTGACCCTTGAAAACGGGGAATTCTATCCAAAGGTCGATTTAATAAGAGCATATCCCTTTACAAAGCCAAGAGAATATATATCCGTAAGAAGTCCTGAAGGGAAAGAAATCGGAATAATACGCGAATTGGATGCCTTCCCTGCAAAGGTGGTTCGTATTCTTGAGCAGGAGCTGGAGCGGCGATATTTTACTCCCAATATATTAAAAATATATTCCATAAAAGAGCATAAAAGAGGAATTCGGTTATTATTATTGGCATGTAGACACAGAAGCCGGTACACGTAAGTTTATTACTAAGAGGGATGACCAAAACATCAGATTGCTTAAAAACAATGGTGTACTGATTACCGATGTAGACGGAAATCGCTTTGTTATTGAAGATTATAATAAATTAGATGCATTAAGCTACAAATTAATTGAACTAATTTTGTAGAACAATTTGGGGGGTTCATATGTCAGTTCATGGTACATTGCCTGAGAACGTGAATGAGATTATAAGCAAAATGTGCGGTATTGATGAAGTTTTATATTGCGTTCCATTTGATTTGGATGAGAAGGGTAATTTTATTGAAGGATATCTGGTTGTTACTGCGGACCAAATATTAAAAATTGAGAATTCGGTGCTGTCTGGCACTTTCAGGATTGTTGACGGAGAGCAGTACAAAGCGGCAGAGCTGTACGGAAACGGCTGCCTTGAAGTCCGAGTGAAAGGTGAGCTAAAAATCCTTGCCAGATATACGACAGGCTTTCTTCCGCAGTATATGGAATTGTCCGGAATTCTGGAGAAGCTGGGAAAAGGGCAGGTAGTAAACGAACCTCTGCCAGAAAGCTCAAAAGTATGCCCAAAATGCGGAAGAGCTTATATACGAGGAAGTAAGGTATGTTATGCGTGTGCAAACAAATTTACAATTATTAAAAGGCTCTGGGAGCTTATGAAAGAATATTGGCCTTCATTGGTATTAACGGTATTCATGTTTGAAGCTATTGCAGCAATTCGATTGATTAATCCATGGATATATCGGATATTAATCGACCGGTACCTTGTCCCTCAAAATAAGCAAATACTGCCTATCATTGGTTGTATTGCAGGAGTTGCCGGCTGCAGTCTGCTTTCAACCCTGATTACTATTGCACGAGGGCGTTTGATGGCCAATGTAGGTTCTAAAATGTCGGCGAAATTAAGAATGATGGTTTATACTAAGGTTCAGGCTTTATCCATAAGGCATCTCGGAGAAATAGGTGCCGGTGATTTAATGAACCGTGTTACCAGGGATACGGGCAGAATTCAAAGATTTATTCAGGATCAGGCTTCCATGGGGATTGTTGAAATTATTTCCATGATAGCGGTGGCCATTATCCTTTTTTATAGCAACTGGAAGCTGGCACTGCTGGTTATTATACCTGCTCCTGTAGTAATGATGGCGTGTTACTCTGTACGTGTAAAAATTCGTCTTATGTACCGTGCCCAAGGGAAAATTGAAGATGAATCCAATTCTATCCTGCAGGATATTTTAAGCGGTATTCGGGTTGTTAAAGCATTTGGACAGGAAAAGAGAGAAGTGAGCCGTTTTAATGCTATTAGCAAGAAGCTTGCAGATGTTACCACACGGAATGAAAAGGAATGGAATACTTTGTTTCCTGCATTGGGATTTATCATGGGAATCGGCAACTTTCTGGTGCTGTTTTACGGCGGCCAAATGGTGCTGGGAGAAAGGATGCAGCTGGGAGAGCTGGTACAGTTCAGCCAATACGCAGGCATTATTTATGGACCTCTTAATTGGCTGACATTCTTTCCGCGTTGGTTATCCGAAGCTTCGGCAGCGTTGGGAAGAATTTTTGAAATGATTGACAGGGAGCCGGATGTTAGTGACAGCCAGTATGCGGTATCCCATAAGATAAAGGGGCGGGTGGAATTTAAGAATGTTACCTTTGGATATCAGTCCTATCACCCTGTTTTGGAGGATATCAACCTGACTGTGGAGCCAGGAGAGATGATAGGCCTGGTTGGACATTCCGGAGCAGGCAAGTCAACATTGATTAATCTTCTTATGCGTTTTTATGATACGGATAAGGGAGAAATTATTATAGACGGCATCAATATAAAAGATATACGGCAGCAAGACCTGAGGTCTCAGATTGGCGTTGTATTGCAGGAAACATACTTATTTACCGGTACCATACTTGACAATATACGTTATTCCAAGCCCGATGCGACTCTTGACGAAGTAATAAGAGCCGCCAAAATAGCCAATGCCCATGATTTTATCATGCGATTTCCCGATGGATATGATACGAAGGTTGGGGAAAAAGGACAGTTGTTGTCAGGTGGAGAAAGGCAGCGTATTGCCATTGCAAGGGCTATCATACATGACCCTAAGATACTTATTTTGGACGAGGCTACCTCCGCTGTGGATACGGAAACAGAACGACTTATACAGGAAGCTTTGGGACGATTGATAAAAAACAGAACTACTTTTGCCATTGCACACCGGTTATCAACATTAAAAAACGCCGATCGTTTATTGGTGCTTGATCATGGTAAACAAGCCGAATTGGGAACGCATAACGAATTAATGGCAAAGAAGGGAATATACTATAGGTTGGTTAATGCTCAACAGGAGTTGTTTAAAATAAAAGCAGTGGAAGGACATTAATCGGATTCCTCCACAAATTCTAATATATCTCCGGGCTGGCAATTCAAAGCCTTGCAGATTTCCTCCAGAGTTGAGAATCTTATTGCCTTTGCTTTATTATTCTTGAGTATGGAAAGATTGGCAGGAGTAATTTTCACCTTTTCAGCAAGCTCCATAAGCCCAATTTTTCTTTTTGCCATCATTACATCAAGGTTTACAATTATAGGCATAAATAAATCCTCCAATTTTTTTGTTTTCATACGGTGAGGTCATTTTCTTCCTTATACAGAACCGCCTGTTTGAAGACATCCTTCAGCGTAAGACAGAAAAGACCCGCGATCATAAATATAATTGCAATAATTGCTGTGGCGATGGTAAACCAGAAGGTGAATTTAACAGTATATATGATTGCAATAATAAAGCTTGCAACACTCATTTTCCGAAGATAAACAACATTTTGATAGACAAAAGGATTGTTATTTATCAGTGTTCTGAAAATCATTTTAAGTTGCCAAAGGATATAAAGGGCAGATATTCCGGAAGTAATAAGGACAATGGTTGTGGGCAAAACCAGGTTGCTGGAATATCCGAAATATTCTGCAGCACGTTTGGTGATAAAGGGTGCCAGAATACAACCTATAATGCCGACATAGAACATAATATCAATTAAAACTTTTGTAAGATAATGAATAAAGCTGTTTTTCAGCATATAGATGCCTCCTGAATCATTATTACAAATTCTATTATAATAAACGGTTCTATGAACGTCAATAACAAATTATTGATAAACGATAAGAAACTGTGGAAACATGAGGTTGTAAGCCTGACCCATATCATGTATAATTAGATTCACAATCATAGACTCAGGTGGTGTGTAAATGATAAAAGAATATTTATTAAATAATATATTACTGACTGACGGTGCCATGGGCACCTACTATTCACAGCTTACGTCCAATGCAGTTGTTTTTTCCGAGCTTGCCAATATTACCGACCCGGATACCATTGAATATATTCATAGACAATATATTGATGCAGGTGCACGGTTAATCAGAACCAATACATTCTCTGCCAATACCATAACCCTTGGGATTTCAAGGGATAAGCTAAGAGATATTATAACAGCCGGGTATGGTATTGCAAAAAAAGCAGCTTCCTCAGATGAGATTTATATTGCTGCCGATATTGGTCCCATACCGGATGTAAAGGATAACATACAATCAGACAGAGAAAAACTTATAGATGAGTATAAATTTATAGTGGATACATTTCTGATGGAAGGTGCGGATACATTTGTATTTGAAACATTCAGCAGTACGGAATATTTAGACGAGATCACCCAATATATTAAAGAGAAAAAAACGGATGCTTTTATTATTGTTCAGTTTGTCATTATGCCGGACGGATATACAAGAAAAGGAATCAGCATTTCAAGGATTGTTAAAGAGGCAAAGGAGCTTCATCATATTGATGCTTACGGCTTTAATTGCGGCACAGGTCCTGCATACCTGTACAATAATCTTAAAAATATGGATTTTACAGGAGATATCGTATCGGTATTACCCAATGCCGGATTTCCGGAGATTATCAATGAACGTACAATTTATTCACAAAATGAAGGATATTTTGCGGATACGGTTATCAATATATCAAGGCTGGGGGTCAGGATTATAGGCGGATGTTGTGGAACAACGCCGGCACATATTCGCAAGATTGCAGAAAAAATGAAAGCTCTGCAGGATGTTATACAGCCGGAGCCTGTGATGAAGAAAGATGTAAAGACTTACAAAAAGCCGATGCATAATGTCTTTTCTGAAAAGTTGAAAAGAAGGCAGTTTACTATTGCAGTAGAGCTGGACCCGCCTTCCGTCAATGACTATGAGAAGATTATGATCGGCGCTAAGCTCTTAAGGGAATACGGAGCGGATGCCATAACCGTGGCCGATTCACCTCTTGCGAAAGCAAGAGCAAACTCATTAGTTACCGCTTCCATGATTAAAAGAAATGTTGGAATTGATGTAGTACCGCATATTTGCTGCAGAGACAGAAATATAATCGCCTTAAAAGCGGACCTTTTGGCTGCACATATGGACGGTATCAGAAATATTCTTGTTGTAACAGGCGATCCGATACCAAGTGCTGAAAAAAGTGAAATAAAAAGTGTATTTAATCTCAATTCCTTGAGGCTTATAGAATTTATTAATGAAATGAACAAAGAAATATTTGCGGAGGATTCCTATTATATTGGCGGTGCACTTAACCTTAACGTAAGCAATATGGATGCCCAAATCTCCAGAATGTATAGCAAAGCGGAGGCAGGAGCTTGCTTTTTCATGACGCAGCCCATTTATGATGACAATGTTATAGAATATTTGTCTAAGCTTAAAAAGCCTGAGCATATTAAAATTCTTGGCGGAATTATGCCCTTGGTAAGCTATAGGAATGCACAATTTTTGAATAATGAGGTGCCCGGTATAAGGATTCCTGAAAAGTACATAAACAGATTTAAAGAAGATATGACAAGAGAAGAAGGAGAGCATACAGGAATTGAGATTGCCGTTGAAATTGCAGGAAGAATAAAAAACTACGTTGACGGGTTTTACTTCATGACTCCGTTTAACAGGGCGGGGATGATTGCAGAAATTATTAAGCAGTGCATATAATTATATGATTTTTCAAAACCGTTAGGCGGACGATTTGAAATCCCTGAAAAAATAAATACTTCTACGATTGGCAATGCCACGGAATGGATACGATTCATATATTTCTAAATCTGTATTCCTTGTGAACAGACTCATCGGCTTGTCAAATATCCATTTAGGCCGCAGCAACGCAACGTCCATGGTATTTTTACCTAAATGTCTCTTTGACTTTGCCGTGATTCTGCAGCACTCAGAATAACGATTTATCCATATATGAATCGATATCCAATATGCAAGTATTGCAACTTTTTTGTCTCTATTTTATCTGCTTAAATGGCAGCTTTGACAATTTTATTTACACATTTTTAATTTCCGTATATCCTCGCCGAAAAATTTCAGCGGTGTATAATGACCTAAAAGTCTGGATACGACCCTGTTGGAATAAAGATTCACCAGTTCTTCCATGTTCAGATTAGTATTGATGATAGTCTTTCGCTTATCCAACAAACGGGAATTCAATATGTTAAAAAAGGCGGAGCTTGTATATGTATTGATAAACTCTGCACCCAGGTCGTCAATAATAAGCAGGTCAACATCAAACAACCGGTCAACTTGTGTTTTGACGGACGATTCTTCCGAGCGGTTAAACTTATAATCTTCCAGCAAACCGAATATTTTGAACGCTGTTTGATAAAAAACAGTCTTTCCCTTATCCAAAAGGTCCTTTGCAATACAGCTGGACAGGAAGGTCTTGCCCAATCCCGGACCGCCATATAATAGCAGGTTTTCATCTGTTTCGTCAAAATTTTTGACAAAGTTAAAGCATGTTTGAAAAATACTTTCCATATTTCTTTTCGGAGATATATTTTCCTTGGGGTCGACGATATCTGAGTAATAAGAAAAATCAAAATTGTCAAAGTTTTGTGTGTCCAGCACAGAAGCAAGGTTTGATTGGGCGTAGGCAGCTCTTATAAGCTTCTGCTCAAAACATTTGCAAATGGAGTTGTTTACATAACCTGTATCCTTGCATTGACTGCATATATATTTAATGGATAAGTAATCAGCCGGAAATCCATTTGCTATTAGTAATTTGCTTTTTTCCGTATTCAGATCATTATTTTTCTGTTTGATTGTCTTGATGGTATCTTCTGTATCAGCAGTTTTATTGAGAATTTTACGGGTTAATTCCAATCCTGTAGAAGATAATTCTTCATCTATTTCCCTGATCCTTGGTATTTTACGATATACTTCCTCTTTTTTTCGCTCCAATTCTTTTATATGCTCATTTTGTATGGAGTCATATTCTCTTAAAATCTGAGCATAAATTTGTTTGTCGTAAGCCATTATTTGCTCCCACTTTCTTTCATACTATTTAATCTTTTTTGAAGAGCAATACGCTCTATTTCTTCAAAATCATATTTGGTTTGCTTAAAATTGATAAATTTATTGTTTTTCTTTGCGGTTTTAAAACTTACGGTGTTATCATTATATTTTTCTTTCATGCTTTGTTTAAATTGAATTTTTTCTTTTTCCACTTCATCTAAGGTTTTTATACCTTTCTCATGCCATGACTGAAGGATGGAATTGAGGTACGGAAAGGAAAGCTTGCCTGTGTTCAATACCGTAAGCTCATAAGCCGTTTTAATCATTTCCATACTAAATTTCATATGATCAACCCATTGAGATATATAGCTTTCTTCTGTTGCTGTAAGCTGCCGGTCCGTTATACCAAGACATTTTTTTATTGCATACAGCTTACTGCGTTTTTCTTCCGCCTGCATTAGGTATTGTTCCACCTTTTCTATTGTATTGATACCTTCATCCGCCCAGGCAATGGCGACCTTTTCAATATATCTCATATTTCGTTTATTAATGGAAACACAGTATTCCAGGAGCATTACAATTACTTCTACCGGAAGACGAAGCCAATCATAAAAGCTGTATAAAATATTGATATCCGAAGAGCTGAGCATTTTTCCAAGCTTGTCCTGAGCTACACTGTACAGGTATCGGATGTTTTCATCATGTTCAATATATATGGATATTTCTTCAGGACTGTAATTGGGACGACTGTCCAGAACAATACGGGATACCTTTTCGTGATTTCCTTTGGAAGCGGCTGTCAGGTCAACGAATTCAACATCAAAATCATTGGCCTCCGCTTTGCGAATCAGCTTAACTGCTCCGACTGATTCCCAATAGAGCCAGGCATTTACTACATCGGATTCCAATATATTCAGGTCTTTGGCAACCTGCTTGTTTGCCACTTCGGTACTGCCGCTGAAACAGTGGCGAAGTCCATAAAGATAAACCTTTACAAAGGTTGCATTGGCTTGAGGCATATATTTGTCGATAAATATATTAGAAACTGGGAATGTCTGCATTTGGTTGTTGTTTGAGAATTTATAAACAGCCATTGTAAAACCTCCGGTAAAATAAGGCAGAATAATTCTATACAGTATTATAACATATATTTTTATTATGATATACTATAAAAATTATCATAAAAGCTTGTGTATGAAAACGGATTCTATAATTTTATGAATGTTTAAATTTACCATTGACCTTTGCTTTAGAATCTGTTATAATTTTAAAGCACGTAAGGAATAAAGCAATTATCATACAAATTATATATGCGCCGTTAGCTCAGCTGGATAGAGCGTCTGACTACGGATCAGAAGGCCGAGAGTTCGAATCTTTCACGGCGCGCCATACACAGTGGACAACACCTCTGTTTCTATATGACATAGAAGCGGAGGTGTAATTTTATGCCCCAAATTGCATGTTATTATTATAATCAGAAGAACCATAAATGGCTGCTATAAATACTCTTTAAAAAGGTGTAAAGATATGGTATGATATAAAATATAAGCAATATTTTAATATAAATGTGAGAATATCATAAAATTAAGCAGGTTTTTCATAGGCATTTCAAAGATCCCGTACCATTAAATCATCATTTTTATAGAATTAGTCATACTTTTTAATAATGTAAAAATCATCGTTCAAACATACTAAAAATATCACAAAATTGCAAAAGCAATAAGGAATATCAGTTGATTGGAGGATAAAAATATGACTTACTTATTAGGCATCGATATCGGCACATCAGGTACGAAAACAGTTCTCTTTGATACTTATGGTAATGCTGTTGCTAATGCTCTTGAAGAGTATCCTATGTATCAGCCTCATGTGGGTTGGGCGGAGCAAAGGCCTGAAGACTGGTGGAAGGCGACGGTAAATACAATTAGAGAGGTAATTTCGAAAAGCGGTATTAAATCGGAAAAAATTAAAGGTGTAGGATTATCCGGCCAAATGCATGGATTGGTGTTGATAGATAAAGGCTATAATGTATTAAGACCGTCAATTATATGGTGTGACCAGAGAACAGGTGAGGAATGTGAGCAGATTACACAGCTTGTAGGAAAGGAAAGGCTGATTGAGATAACGGCAAATCCTGCTTTAACAGGATTTACTGCTTCAAAGGTCATGTGGGTCAAAAAGCATGAACCGGAGATTTATGAAAAGACCTATAAGATTTTACTGCCTAAGGATTACATACGTTTTATGCTTACAGGAGAATTTGCAACGGAAGTATCGGATGCAAGCGGCACGCAGTTTTTAAATATTGCCGAAAGAAATTGGAGTAATGAGATGCTTAGTAAGTTGGACATAGATAAATCGTTGCTTCCAAAAGTCTATGAATCCCAAGAAATCAGCGGTAAAATATCATCCTATGCTTCAAAACTTACAGGACTTCAGCAGGGTACGCCTGTAGTAGGCGGGGCTGGAGACCAGGCTGCAGGAGCGGTTGGCAATGGTATTGTAAAAACAGGAGTAGTTTCTTCCACAATAGGAACTTCAGGAGTTGTTTTTGCCTGTACGGATAAATTGACCATTGACCCGCAGGGTAGAGTACATACTTTTTGCCATGCGGTGCCTAATACCTGGCATGTAATGGGAGTTACTCAGGGAGCGGGATTATCGCTTAGATGGATGAGAGACAATTTCTTTATGGCTGAAAAAGAAGCAGCGGATTTAATAGAAATAAGTCCATATTTTTTGATGGAACAACAGGCAGAGAAGGTAAAACCGGGCTGCGACGGGCTAATCTATTTGCCGTATCTTATGGGCGAAAGGACTCCGCATCTTGACCCGGAAGCAAGAGGTGTATTTTTTGGGTTATCTGCCAGACATACACGACGTGACTTATTAAGAGCGGTTATGGAAGGCGTCAGTTATAGCCTTACGGACTGCTTGGAGATTATTAAGTCCATGGGAATTGAAGTCAATGAGGTACGGGCCTCCGGAGGAGGAGGAAAAAGCAAGCTGTGGAGGCAAATGCAGGCAGATATGTTTAATACCGATATCGTAACCATTAATTCGAGTGAAGGACCTGCATTAGGTGTGGCATTGCTTGCAGGTGTTGGTGCAGGAGTATACAACAGTGTTCAGGAAGCATGTGAGATTGCCATAAAATCGGTCAGTATCCAAAAACCAATACCGGAAAACACGAGCATTTACAGGAAATATTATAAGGTTTATAGGGCACTTTATCAGTCCTTAAAGGATCAATTCAAGGCGATAGCTAATATTCATTAATCTTATTTATTGCAGATATGAATCCATTTGTGGTATTCTATAGACAAGGATGCTGGATAAATCAGTAATATATTTCAATATATTACCGAGAAGCAATTCACCCTGGCAAAACTTTTACAAGCTTAATAAGTCAGACAGGAGTGAGCAATGATGATTAATCTTGAGGAATTTAAGAGAAATCTTTTAATGGCCGATGAAAGAATTAATAATATTCTGCTTTTGGTCTCGGTAAGACAAGGTCTTATATACATGATTCCTATTTTGCTTATTGGCTCTTTCGCGTTGATTTTTATCAGTTTACCTATTCCGTCCTATCAGAAGATTATGGAAGGTATTTTTGGAGTTCAGTGGAAAAGTATTTTTCTTTCAGCACGCAACGGCACTTTTAATATATTATCACTCATGATGGTCATCACTATCAGTTATTCATATGCCGTTGAGCGATGCAAGGACAACCATTATGAGATCAGTCCTCTCTTAACAGCCATCGTTTCTTTGAGTTCTTATATAATCATTTCCAATATAAGTGACGAATCCTTTTCTATTGATAAATTCGGAGCAATAGGAGTTTTTATAGCCATATTCATGAGCACTTCTTCTGCTGCCCTCTTTATTAAATTATGCTCTATCAGGCAATTCAGAATAAAAGCCTTTACCAGTGGAGCCAATTCGGTTTTTAATTACGCGCTTACCTCAATATTACCTGCAGCTATTACAATTGCAGTTTTTGTCTGTCTAATGAAAATTTTATCTGATGTTTTTGGAATCAATGATATACAGGGCTTTATATCCCTCTCATTAAGCAATCTATTTTTAAGAATGGAATCATCCTTTAAAAGCGCTATCATGTTTATATTTTTCATTCATTTTTTCTGGATTTTTGGAATGCATGGAAACAATATTCTTGAACCTGTGGCACAGAGTATTTTTGCACCTGCTGTCAATACCAATAATGCTCTTATAAGTATGGGGAAAGCCCCCACGGAAATATTTACAAAGACTTTTTTTGATACCTTCGTATTTATGGGCGGATGTGGCTCAATACTTTGTCTTGTATGTGCAATACTGATAGCAGGAAAGCATAAAAATCTTCGGCGGCATGCAAAAATGTCGTTCATTCCTGTGCTGTTTAATATCAATGAGATGATGGTTTTTGGTATTCCAATTGTATTGAATCCTGTGTATATTATTCCTTTCTTGTATACACCTATCCTGTTAACCATATTATCTTCCGCGGCAATGGTTACCGGTATGGTGCCGTATACTGTTCATTCCGTTGAATGGACAACCCCCATATTTTTAAGTGGGTATATGTCCACCGGTTCCATAAGGGGCAGCTTGCTTCAACTGATAAACCTGATACTGGGTACATTTTGCTATATTCCTTTTGTTATACTATCGGAAAAGCTTACCGGCATCCATATGAAAAATAGTCTTCAAAATGTATGTGCAGTACTTCAACAGCGTCAGCAGCAAGGATTGGCCTCAGACCTTTTATCTAGGAATGATGAAGTGGGAAGCATATCAAGATTTATTTATACGGATTTGGAGGAAGCCATCAGGAATAACGAATTAGCTCTTTTTTACCAACCACAGGTAAATGCTGAAGGGCATGTTTTTGGTGTTGAAGCTCTTTTGCGATGGAAGCATGAAATGTATGGATATATATATCCGCCGTTGGTGATTGCGCTGGCTGAAGAAGGACAGATTATTAATAAGTTGGGGAATTGGATATTGGATACTGCGTGTAAGGATTTGAAAGAGCTGAATAATCTGGGGTTTGATGATATTGTCGTTGCTGTGAATATTTCCCCTTCTCAATTGGAAAACAAGAACTTTACATATGACCTTAAGGAAATTATTACTAAACACAATATAGAGCCTCATATGCTTGAAATTGAAATTACAGAGCAAACCGCGTTAACTGCAAGAAAAGAGGTTATTGAAGGAATCCTGGCAATAAAGGAAATGGGCATAAAACTGGGCATGGATGATTTTGGTATGGGACACAGTTCATTAATGTATTTAAAAGAATACAAATTTGACACCATTAAAATCGATGGCTCATTAGTAAGAGAATTATTAATCAACAGCAATTGTCGTGATATTATTTCTTCCATTATTTATTTAAGTAAATCTCTTCATTTTTCTACTATTGCAGAGTTTGTTGAGAGGGAGGAGCAAAGGGCTGTTTTATACGAGCTGGAGTGCGATAAGTATCAGGGATACTTATACAGCCCTGCCGTTCCATTTGATAAGTTGATTGAGTTTATAGAAAACTGCAATGGAAAAAAGTTATATTCTTCAGAGAATTACATTGAAACTTAGTTTACAAAATATTATAATTAAACTTAAATTAACATATTATTAGTAGTAAGTATATATATGGAAAAGCATAATGCCTATTCTTGTTATATAATCCGGCATTATTTGGAATACAATAGAACGCTGATTATAGTGGAGTGATAGACCTTGATGCTAAAGTTTACTATTCCTAAAAGAAGAAGTGTTATTTATACAATGATATGGTCATATGTTGGCACGCTTTTAGTACCAATAATTATTGCAGGCTTTATGCAGGCTCAATCGGTAAATCTCGTAAAGAATCAAGTAAATCTTGTAAATATGTCTGTACTAAAACAGTTTCAAAAGACGGTTGATAATGAATTCTTAAGTATTAACAATTTGTGGGCTCAAATCTCATTGAATCCGGATATTAATGTGATTTCTTCGCTGAAAAATGTACCTGAAGTTAATGATAAAATCAATATATATAATTTGATACCGGTTTTCAGACGACACATAATTAACAATCAGTTTATTCAGGATTGTTATGTTTATTTTAAGGATATTGATCTTGTATTATCACATAAAGGAACTGCCACTTTAAAGGATATTTATTTATCCATATGCGAAGGTGGGAAAACCGAATACGGTCCATTTGAAGCTTTTAATAACAATAATCATCCTCAGGATTTTACGGTTTGGTATGTAAAAGATAACAATAATACGTTTATCCCGACCATGGTATTTTCCCATGCTGCATCTCCAATTATTGGAGGCCGCAGCAACACGTTATTTGTCGTTACGATCAGCAGTGAGAAGCTGAAGCAGAGCATTGCACAAGCCGAGTGGCTGAATCATGGAATGATTTATATTATAGACGGAGAGAAAAATGTTTTATTTTCCACGAAAGAGCATAATCCTGCTCATGATATTGTATTCAGCGAGTTAACTCAGTCCGAGGGAATTATAAATTATAAAATCAACAGACAAAAAATGGTAGTCTCATATGTAAAATCTAATGTAACCGATATAACGTACATATCTATTGTTCCGGCCAAAATATTTATGAAAGATTCTAACTATGTTTTAAGGCTTGTTTATCTGGGTTCCTTTATTACGCTGATCATAGGCATTACGCTTATTTATTTCTTTACCAGGAAGAATTATCGTCCCATTCGTGAGCTGGTAGGTATTCTTAGTAAAAAAGCGCCTGCCAAGTTAAATGAAGATGTTGATGAATATGCTTTTATCCGTGAATTAATTGCGCGGACTTTGGTGGAAAAAGAAAAGATAGACAAGGAGCTGGACGAGCATAAGGACATAATTGAAGAACATATTTTAATGCAGCTTGTTAACGGTCACTGGAATAAAGATGCTGAAGAATTATGTAAAGCCAACAATATATCTTTTCCGGAAGAGTATTTCTCGATTATTTTGATAAGACTGGAAGATTATAGCCATTTGTTCTTTGAGGATAATCAGGATAATATGGGAGAAGCTTTGAAAATAACTCATTTTATCCTTAAGAATGTTCTGACAGAACTTATATCGCAAAACTATAAGTGTTATATGGCAAGCTCCCGTGAGACCTTGATTTGTATTGTCAATATAAGTGAAGAATCCGTGGATGAAAGTAAAGATAAATTGCTTGGCATTGTCAATAATGCAAAACAGTTTATTGAAAAGGAAATCGGCATATCCTTTTCTGTTGCTATCGGCAGTCCTCATAAACAGCTTGACGGAATTACGGTTTCTTACAGAGAGGCGCAGGATGCACACGAATATAATGGAATCCTGGGTAAACGGGCTTTTGTGGTTCATTATAATGATATCAAGAGCATGCTTTCGGAAACGGACAGTATAAACTATACTACATTTGAAGAGCAGCAGTTTGTTAATTGCCTGAAGGTGGGGGACTTCAGCAGGGCAAGAGATGTACTTGACAATATATTTAATAAGAATTTTACTCATGGTGTTAATTCCGTTCATATGATGAAATGCCGAATGTTTGGATTAATTTTTACCATGATCAGCGCTTTGGGTGAAATAGCACGAGGGCATGAACAGTCGCTGCTGGAGGATTTAAATATTGTAAAACGCTTGCTTGGCTGTGATACGGTTATCATGCTTCAGGAAGAAATGCAGAAGATTATTGATGAAACCGATGCATATATAGGTTCCATAAAATGTGACCGAGAAAAAGGAATGATTAATGATATTATTGATTTCATCGATAAAAATTATTCCAATATGGACCTTAATGTATCCATGATTGCGGATCAGTACAATGTAAGTGTTGCATATCTTTCGAAATTCTTTAAAAAATCCGTGGGAGAAGGGTTACTGTTTTATATTCATAAAGTAAGAACGGAAAAAGCAAAAAAGCTGCTGGAGGAAACGGATTATAACGTAAAGGAAATTGCAGAAATGGTTGGCTATTATAATAGCGACTCATTTATTCGTACATTTAAAAAGTACATGGGTGTAACACCCGGTAAGTATAAGGAATTAGCATAAGAATGTTTATGAGGTGAAGGATATGTTATTTACGAAAGCGGTCATAAAAGATATATGCATTATCGTATGTATAAGTATTATTGCTTTATTCATTCCCGGCTGCAAGCTAAATGAAAACAAAAAGGATGATATATCGAAATCGGAAAAAAATTCCATCCTCATAACAAAAGAGCCTATTACACTGACTTATTGGGTCAATAATCCCGGCTCGCATATTATTAAGAATTTTAATGAATCGGCAACATATAAGGAATTAGAAAAAAGAACAGGAATTAAAATTGACTTCATTCATCCTGTTGGGAACTGGTATGAGCAGTTGGTATTGCTATTTGCTTCACGTAATTTTCCTGACATTATTGAAACCGAAGGGATTAATTCGTTACCCGGCGGAGCGGATCAGGCGATTGAAGACAATGTTATTATAAGATTAAATGAGCTTATTGATGAATATGCTCCCAATTATCAGAAGGCAAGGCAACTAAGTGATGAATCCCGGAAGTTGACGATAACAGATAAAGGAAATATATATGCCTTCAGCAAGCTTAATGCAAAGGATGAACCTGCATGGGCCGGGCCTCAGATACGTAAGGATTTATTGGATAAGCTTAATATGAAACCACCGGAGACGATGGATGAATGGTATATCATGTTAAAAGCGTTTAAGAGTATGGGAGTGGAAGTTCCTCTTGCTATTCAGTATCAGGAATGGGATATTGTGCGTGACTTCGGTGTTTTTATAGGGGCTTATGGGGTTAATAAAACGTTCTTTAATGATAACGGAACGGTCAAATATGGTCCTATAGAGCCGGGATATAAAGAATTTCTTAAGACATTTAACAAATGGTATGAAGAGGGCTTACTGGACCCTTACATGTTTACACGCGACAGCAGAAGCCTGTATCAGATGCGCGTTGAAGGAAAAATCGGCGCCGATGTTGTAATTACTTTTGACAATTATGAAACCGTTTTGGCTGTTTATCCGACATTGAATAAAGGGGACGTGCCAAAGTTCCGGCAAAAGAACTGGCGCAACCGAGGTTATGAAGCGTCCATTACAACCGCATGCAAGTATCCTGTACAGGCTGTTAAGTGGTTTGACTACCATTATACCAAGGAAGGTGCCGCCCTTTTTGATTTAGGTGTAGAAGGCCTGAATTACGAAATGATAAACGGCGAACCCATAGCAACGGAATTATATGTCAAGGAAAGAGAAAAATTAAGTATGATGGACGCATTATGGAAATACAGGATAAATAACGCACCATATTTAAAGAGTGTTGACTTGAATGTAAAGCTTCCTTCACAGGTTAACAGTCCACCGGACAACAGAGCGGAAATATGGAACAGGGGTGATGCGGAAGGAATGCTCCCGCCGTATACCATGTCGAGGGAAGAGGATGTTGCAGCCTCAGCTATTATGAGTCAGATACAACCCTATGTGGAGGATATGTATATAAAATTTATCATGGGGCAGGCTTCCTTGGACCAATTTGACGACTATGTGCAAAAAGTGAAACAAATGGGAATTGATGAAGTATTAAAAATTCATCAGACTGCTTATGAAAGATATAAGAGAAGGTAATAAAAAAGATGCTGTTTTTAGCATCTTTTTTTATTGATTGAATGGAATAAGATATTGTCGATACTGCTAAAATTAACGATTTACATTAAATTACTACGTTTTTATAATTAAGACAAAGGAACAGGTTAATACTGAATTTATATTCAGGACAGATTCTAAGATGACAAGAAAGGGTGGCTTTGAATGTATGTTAAGTTTAAAAGGATGTTGCCGGCAATATTAATTGTGAGTATTTTTGCCGGCTTATTTACAGGTTGTACAAGATCGGGGAAGGAAAAGGAAACCGGGACAAATACGGAAGATGAGAAGATCACCATCACATATTTTGTTCAGTTTTCATCCAACGTTATTCAGAGCCTGGAAGAAAATGAGGTTTATAAAGAGCTTGAGAAAAGAACAAATATTCATGTTGATTTCTTGCATCCTTCCGGAGATACGAATCAGGCATTTCAACTGCTTATAGCTTCCAATGATTTGCCGGATGTTATAGAGCTTGTAGCGGATAGATATCCGGGCGGCCCTGACAAAGCAATTGCAGATGGTGTTTATTACAGGCTTAATGAGATGATTGATAAGTATGCGCCCAATTACAAAAAGGTAAGGGAAAGCTCACCGGAAATACAGAGACAGACCATTACCGACGATGGAAATATATGGGCTTTTGCGTCGATTCAAACAGATTATGAGGAACCCTGGACAGGGTTACAAATCAGAAAGGATTGGCTTGATGAATTGGGGTTGCCCATACCTACTACCATTGATGAGTTATATATTGCTTTAACGGCTTTTAAAAATCAAAAAGGTGCAGAGGTACCCATGACCTGGTGGGATTCATGGCAGGATAAATTCGGTTTTCTTATTGGTGCATGGGATATCGGTCCCGAATTTTTCAAGGTGGATGAAAAAGTTAAATATGGTCCTATAGAGCCGGCTTATAAGGATTATCTTATAACAATGAACAAATGGTATAAGGAAGGTTTGATTGACCCTGAATTTTTCAGCAGAAACGGTGACGGAAGAGCAACTTTAATAGCCAATAATGAAGTAGGCGTATTTAACAGTACAAGCGATAAGGCCGTAGCAGCGGTATCCAGGGCAATGCCTTATGTAACATTGGTGAAGGGTGATACCCGGCGATATGGATTAAAGAATTTCTTCAATAAAGGAAATGAAGCAGCCATTACTACAAAATGCAAATATCCAGAGGAAGTAGTAAAGTGGTTTGATTATCACTATAGTGATGAAGGGTTTATGCTGTTTAATTATGGAATTGAAGGCGTCAGTTATACTATGCAGGACGGCAAGCCTGTATTTACAGACCTCATGCTCAATAATCCGGACGGCTATTCACCCAGTGATATGTCATGGGTATATAAGGTGCATGTGGGCCCGTATCTCAGAGATTGGAGAGCATTTCCGGGAATTGATGATGCCTATTTGGAACGGTCACATGTATGGGGCAGTACCATGGACCCGATATACAATATGCCTCCTATTACGTTAAAAGCGGAGGAAGGTACGGAATTTTCCACCATTATGTCAGAGGTAAAAACCTATGTGGATGAGATGACAACAAAATTCATTATCGGAGAGGTTCCTCTGGAGAACTACCCTCAATTTGTTGAAAATATTAAGAAAATGGGGATTGACAGGGCAATAGACCTTCAGCAGCAGGCTCTTGACAGGTATAACAACCGTTAGTTGGAAGGTGATTTGGTGGCAAATATAGCCGTGGCAAAAGAGATGATCACTCAAAAGAATAAGAGCTTCTTAAAAAAGCTTGCGAAAGATATTAAAAAAAATTATGTGGTTTATTTAATGGCACTGCCGGTTATAGCTTTTTACATTATTTTTCACTATGTACCCATGTATGGTGTTATCATTGCATTTAAACAATACAGTCCTGCTCTTGGAGTTTTAAAAAGTCCATGGGTTGGGTTCAAACATTTCAAAGATTTTTTTGGCAGTGTATATATTTGGCGCTTATTAAGAAATACGGTTAATATCACATTAAACGAATTGATATGGGGTTTCCCTGCGCCTGTTATTTTGGCATTGCTTATTAATGAATTGAGAAATCAGCGCTATAAAAAAGTAGTACAGACCATTTCCTATATACCGCACTTTATTTCCTTAGTGGTAATTTGCGGGATTATTCGGCAATTTTGCGGTTCCGGCGGTATAATTAATGACATTATTGAGTTTTTCGGCGGAACAAGACAGGATTTGCTGGCCAAGCCGGAATGGTTTGTACCGGTTTATGTAGCTTCAGGCATATGGCAGGGGGTAGGCTTTGGAACCATTATTTATCTTGCAGCTTTATCCGGAATAAGTCAGGAACTATATGATGCAGCATATATTGACGGTGCAGGCAGATGGAAGCAAACATTGCATATTACCATTCCGGGAATTATGCCGACCATTATTATTCTTCTGATTTTAAGAATGGGAAGTATGCTAAGTGTTGGATATGAAAAAATATTATTGCTTTATAATAGAGTTACCTATGAAACGGCAGATGTAATCTCTACCTTCGTATACAGAAAAGGTTTGATGGATGCCAATTACAGTTACAGTACGGCAGTAGGCTTATTTAATTCCGTAGTAAATTTTGCCCTGTTGATTTTGGCCAATAAGCTGAGCAAAAAGTTTTCGGATACAAGTTTATGGTAGAGGAGGGGAGCCTGTGAAAAGGAGCTTATCAGAAAGAGCTTTTGATATATTCAATGTTCTATTGATGCTGATATTAAGTTTTATGTTTTTATATCCCTTCCTGTATGTGGTTTTTGCGTCATTCAGCAATCCGGAGCTGCTGGTAAAGCATAAAGGCTTGCTTCTGCTGCCGGAAGGCTTTACCTTGCAGGGATATACGTTTGTTTTTCGAAATCCCAATATTTATTCCGGTTATCTTAACACAATTTATTACGTTGTTGTCGGTACATTATACAATATGGTGATGACGTGCCTTGGAGCATATGTTTTATCCAGAAAAGACTGGCTGCTTAAGACGCCAATGATGGTAATGATTACTTTTACCATGTTTTTCAGCGGCGGGCTTATTCCCAGCTTCATATTGGTGAAAAACCTGGGAATGATGAATACCAGAGCAGCTCTCATCATACCCGGTGCAATCAGTACATATAACATGATTATAATGCGTACATCCTTTATGCAGATACCAAGTGGATTAGAGGAATCGGCAAAGCTTGACGGCGCTAATGACCTTCAAATCTTATGGCATGTGGTATTACCGGTATCAAAAGCAGTTTTGGCAGTTATAACACTGTTTTATGCAGTAGGTCATTGGAACTCGTGGTTCAATGCTTCTATTTATTTAAGAAAGAGAGAGCTTTTTCCGTTACAGTTAATACTGCGTGAGATACTAATTGAAAACAATACAAGTGCTATGCTGGATAATGCCAGTGCACAAACGCTGCAGGATCTTGCTACAAATAAGGCGTGGTATAAGGAGCTGGTTCAATATTCTACCATTGTTGTTTCAACAGTACCTATCTTATTTATCTATCCGTTTGTACAAAAGTATTTTGTGAAGGGGGTTATGATAGGTTCAATTAAAGGATAAATCATTTCCATAAGATATATTTATTTATCGTGGAGAAGGAGGAAGGAAAGGATGCATTATAAGGGAAATAGAATAAAGAGAGGTTTTTCTTTGTTTCTTACCGGTCTATTTATTTTTAGTATAGTGTTTGGCAACTTTTCGGCTTTAGGAATTGAAAGGACGGCAAAGGCAGCGGATATTCCGTCGGCAGATGAATTGATTGCCAAAGGACCGTGGGTAGAAGGAGAAACAGCAACCGTATCAGGCAGTGTATATAAGAAGGTTTGGTCTGAAGATTTTGAAGATGCATCAAAAACCGGCAGCAGCTGGAAAAATGGGTCGGTTGTAAGAAGTACCGAGGCAAATAGTACAGAAGGCGGTCAGTATAGTGCAAGATTTGATACAAGCAGAAACTATTTATATCATGGATTTGATAATGGTGAAGGACAATATCTGGTTATAGTAAAGATGTATGATCCGGACCCTAACGCCGGTATTCAGTCCATATTCACCTTGGGTGATGGTGATGGCAACGGAGCAGTAGGTATTGCGAATTCATTTATTAAAGATGCAGACAGGACAAAATATTTATACAGATTTGCCTGGGAAAATAACAATACGTATGGTTTTTCATATACTCCGGTTTCAAGAACACAAGGCTGGCATACATGGATGTTTGATTACTTAAGAGAAAGTGAAGCAAGAATATGGTTTGATGGTATGCTGGTAGGTACCAATTCACAAGGCAGGAAAGTAAAATCAATCGAATTTGGAAATAAGTGGGACGGAACCACCGGTGTGGTACCCATGTATTGGGATGATATTGAAGTTTATGAAGCTGTACCGACAGCATTGAATGTTGGGTTTACTACAACAGGCATTACATTAAAAGCAAGCTATAATTATTATCATTTGGACAGCAAAAAAACTGAAGGGACGCCGATATACAGATGGTTGAAGAGTGACAGGGCGGAAGGAGAATTTACATATATTGACGGGGCTACAGATTCTACTTATGTAATGAGCCCTGAAGATGACGGCAAATTCTTCAAGGTTGAAGTAATACCAAGAGATATAAACAATATGGAAGGTCAGCCTGTCCAGAGTATGGCCGTCCAGGTTGAATATGTCCTTCCTTTAGTCCCTTCCGTAACGGATATTCGTATCAGCGGGGATAATGTTGTAAATGGTGAATTAACCGTAAATTATACTTACATGGCAAGCATTTCCGGTGCCGCTGAGGGCAACAGTATCATAAAGTGGTATGTTTCGGATACACAAAACGGAACCTACACGGTCATTAACGGCGCAGGCGGCAAAATATTTGTTCCAACTGCGCAGCATAAGAACAAATATATAAAAGCAGAAGTGACGCCGGTGGATGTGAACGGAGCAGAAGGCGTACCGGTACAGAGTGGTCCCGTTAAAGTGTATGGCGATTGCCTTGCGGATGTAAATGCTGCTACACTGAATACGATCGACAGTGTTCTTAATGAATATAAGGAATTTTTGGGAATCGAATCCTATTATGATAATATGGCTGATATAGACAAAGCTTCCATTGTTGCGGCAATGGTAGGACAGTACAGCAGTCTTGATGAAATTAGGAATAAGTTTATTGAGCTATGTTACAGTACATTTATGCCTGACCAGAGCATATGGAAAATTGAACTTATTGAGGATTTTGAGAATGGATTAGGAAAATGGACGTCAGAACAAGGAAAAACTTTCCCGACGGAAACAACGGATAAAAAACATACAGGAAATACCAGTGTTTTTGTAGGTGCAGGTTCGGATAATGCCCTTAGGTATAACTTTTCAAAGGGAGGCAAGTATAGAGTAACTGCATACATATATGATGATGTCAGCGTTAAAAAGCCCATATGCGTGGTTAAGTTTGATGGAAATGTTCAGCAGCCTCTGTTTGGTTTATATGGGGCAGAATCGGTGGGAGAAAAATACTGGGTTTATCGAAAGGCATATGGTCAGAGTTATTTATCAACAGGAGTTGAAAGAAAAACAGGCTGGCATAAGCTGGTGATGGAGTATGTATCAGGGCACAATGTGCATATGTATATTGACGGCAAATTAGTTTATGACAGTTCAACGGATCCGGAATATGCAGGTCAGTATACCAGTGCTACAGCACTTGTAGTAGGTCATTTAACCGGTACAGGTGAGGGAGCAGGCGTATATATGGACAGTATTTGTGTGGCTTCAATAGCAGTGCCGCCGGCTATAAGCAATCTTTCCATTGTAAAATCTATCACCGATAAAAATGAAGTAATGCTGACGGCTGATTATACATACGATGATCCGGCCGGCTTTGAAGATAATTCTAAGATTACATGGTATAAAGCCGATAGTGAAAACGGTCCATATAAGGCAATGGAAGGTGAAAACTCAAAGACATTAAAAGTTTCTACAGATGATACCAACAAATATTTTAAGGTTAGCGTAACAGCTTTTTCTCTGGATGAAAGAACAGGAAATACCCTTGAAAGCAGTCCGGTTCAGGAGGACCATTATAAGAATGTAATACCGGTTGCAAGCAAGGTGAGTATTGATACAACTAAGCCCGTAAAAGTCGGGTTGCCTGTTGAGGGACAGTATACCGTGATAAAAGGTGCACAGGGCAATGAAGTGGATGAAAGCAAATTTGCTTACAAATGGTATGTTTCTGACACGGAAAGCGGTCCTTATGAAGAGATACCCGGTGCAAACGGAAAAACATTTACACCTTCTATAGAATATGCAGGCGCATATTTGAAGTTTGCAGTTAAACCTGCGGACATTAACGGTTTAACCGGCTTATGGGCAATAAGTGAAACGGCTGTTCAGGAACAGTCGGATATTGTTGATGTGGTAAATGAATTAATTGAAAATGAACAAAAAGAGCTCATTATTGGAATTCTGCCGCGTTATTTCAAATCTCTTGGTGTAGAAGATGAAATGAAGGATCTGCCGGAGAACAAATGGGGCTTGGTTTATACTGCAGTATTGGCGGAAAGACGTGCAAGCAAGAGTGAAATTATTGATGTAATTCTTGAAGTTATTGGTGAATATAACAAAGAAGAGGAACCCAAGGGAAAGAAGAAGAGTACCGGTTCAGGAGGCGGCGGTTCAAGCGGCAGCAGTTATACGGTTCAGATAACAGGAACACAGGCAGCAGTTATGCAAACGCCAATTACTCCTCCTGTAAGCTTTACGGATTTAGGAGATGCTAAGTGGGCAGAAGAGGCTATCCTGGCAGTTGCCAAAGAAGGCATCATGGTTGGAAGAGATAAAGGAGTATTTGCTCCTAATGAAGCGATTACCAGAGAAGAATTCATTACCATTCTGGTAAGGGCATATAAGCTTACGGATGATACAGCTATAGCTCATTTCAGCGATGTTGCCGAGGGGCAGTGGTATTATAAATATATAGCAACGGCACAAAAACTGGGGCTTACACAAGGTATGGGCGACGGTACTTTTGGAGTCGGTAAGAACATAAGCAGGCAGGAAATGGTGACCCTGCTGTACAGGTTTGCAGTATATATGGGAATAACATTAAAGCAGGACATGGAATTTACTACCTTTACCGATAGCGATGCCATTGCAGAGTATGCAAGACCCGCCGTTGAAGCAATGGTTAAGGCTGGTATCATTAAAGGCATGAATGGCGCATTCGCTCCGGAACAAAATGCTACAAGGGCGATGGCAGCACAGGTATTGTATAATTTGCTGCAGCAGAATGGGAGGTAGAAATCATGCGGAGATTGAATAGATGTACAATTGTTATTTTAATAGCCAGCTTTTTGTTGAATATTGTTTGTATGGATGCCATGCTACCGGGGATACAGGTGAAAGCGGCACCAGTGGCTACATTGTCAAGCAGTCCAGTGGGGAAAAGAACGGAAATCGTTGAGTTGACGGTAAGTGATGAGCCACAGCCGGAAAACGGCAAAAATAATTTGCTGGACGGTGAATTAGGCACACGTTGGTCTGCACAGGGTTCTACATGGCTGATTGCAGATCTGGGGTCTGAGAAAAAAGTGACAACAATAGGGATTGCCTTCTATTTAGGTGACCAAAGAATGCAATCCATGGATATGGAGTTATCCAAAGACGGAAAGGATTGGGTAAGAGTTTTTTCCGGACTTTCAACGGGGCTTACCACGGATTTGGAATACTATACCTTTACAGAGACACCGGCAAGATATGTAAAAATCAGCTTTAATGGGAACACCGGTGGCGATTGGAATAGTCCCACCGAGCTCCAGATATATGCAACAGATGGAACAGGTATAGCGGATTCTTCAAGTAATACGGCAGGTCAAACTCAGATTATACAAGCCGGACCGGTAGATAAGCCTATAGGAAAAGCAGTAACCATTCAAAGCGTTACGGTAAGCGATACTCCCGAGCCTGAGAATTCAGCCGACAATGTAAAAGACGGAAACCTGGATACTCGCTGGTCTGCACAAGGAAACCAGTGGTTAAAGGCAGACCTGGGTTTTGTTCAGTCTATATCCTGTGTTGGTATGGCATTCTGGAAGGGTGATGAAAGATCTCAGTTGTTTGACATAGAAATATCTGCAGACGGCACTAACTGGACTAAGGTATTTTCAGGGCGTGCCTCCGGTACTACAAGCGGAATGCAGTATTGGGCTTTTCCATCTACCCAGGGAAGATATGTAAGAATTAACTGTTATGGAACCACTGCCGGTGATTGGAACAGTATTAATGAGCTGCAGATATTCAGCGGACAGGTAATTATGGAAGGAAATGAATTCAGCGGTGCGGCCGGAACCGTCATTGTCCCTGCTAAGAATAAGGAACTGGGGTTGCTTTCGGTATTGGGGATTATTGACGGATACCTTGACGGAAGTGCAGATGAGGAAGCCAGGGTAACGCGTGCTCAGCTGGCAGTTATTATTACAAAGATGCTGAAGCTGGAGGATGCCCTGGATGAATCGGATAATGAGCAGAGATTCAGAGATGTTCCAAAAAATCATTTTGCCTATACAAGTATTCAACTTGCTACTCGTCTAAGGATAATTAACGGTATAAATGATTATGAATTTGCTCCTGAGCAACCGGTTACCTATGAACAGGCTGTAAAGATATTGGTGAGTGCTTTGGGATATGATATTCTTGCGCAAAATAAAGGCGGATATCCTACCGGATATTTGATAATGGCATCTGACCTTGGTATTACACGCAAGGCATCAGGAACGATTGGAGAGAATGTTAAATTAGGGCAATTGGCAAGAATGGTTTACAATGCTTTAAAGACAGATTTATTTGAGCAGGTAGGTTTTGGCGACAATGTTACACTGACCGCTGTTAAGGGGAAAAATCTTTTAAATAGCAAGCATGATATATATGAGTTCAAGGGAATTGTAACGGCGAATTCAATGACATCACTAACAGGTGATTCGAATTTGGATGATGATGAAGTAGAGTTCAATAATAAGTATATTTATAAGACTGGTTTTACCAATATTAGTGATTATTTGGGCCATAATATGGTTGTTTATGCAAAAGAAGATAAAAATCAGGATGAAGATACCGTTATATATGCTTATGATGAAACCAATGTAACTATTGTAAAGGCAGAAGATATTGAAGAAGTTGACAGCAGCAATTTTTCATACTGGGTTGACAAGGATGAAGATGACAAGCCGGAATCAATATCCCTGGAATCAGATTTAAAGGTCATATATAACGGCAAATTTACTTTTGCAGCTGTTACAACAGTACTTGCGCCAAAAGCAGGAATAGTTAAGCTTCTTGATAATGATAATAACGGTAAATGCGATGTAGCAATAGTAGAAGAGTATAAGAATTTTGTAGTAAAAGATAAGAGTACCGTAACGTATTCCGTAAGGGATCTTTATACGGATGATATCGTAGTATTGGATGAACGCAAGGATGAGCCGAAAATTGCCATATTCAGAGACGGAATGCCGGCATCTTTTAAAGATATCAGGCAGTGGGATGTTCTGGCTGTTTATGCAGATGTTAAAAACACAATGATAACTGTAAAAATTGTCCGAAACAGCTTTGCAGGAGAAATTGATGAAATTGAAGAAGACAAGGTTATTATTAATGGAAGAGAATACAGCATTGCTCAGTCTTATCTTGATGCATTAAACGGCGGCAGTTCCAATGCGGTATCTTTGGAATTGAATCAAAAATGCACATTTTATCTGGATATCAATGGAGATATTGCAGCTATCGATAACAAGGAAGCCACTACCGGAGAGTATGGATTTTTGGTTAACATGGCTTACAAAAGCACTGCTTCGGAAATAGTTATAGCCAGAATATATACAGGCAGCGGTCAGCTTGTAGATTACGAGCTTGCAAATAAAATCAGATTTAATGGCTCAACCATAAATTCCGAAAAAATAATGACATATTCTTATATATATGATTCTACCAATAAAAAGGCTCATAGACAGCTTATTACTTACAGCTTAAACGGTGAAGGAAAAATTCGTGAGGTTAATACGGCAGAATATTTGGATGATTCTAAGATTAATAATGAATCTATATTGGAAACCTATATTTCAAATAACGTCTTTAGAACATATGCACGTTCTACATTGGATTATAATGGCTGGGAAGGCGGCTTGCAGGTAGGCGGAATAGATGACAATAATAATAACCGTAGAAAAGCGAAATTTTATATTGGAAATTCAGTGAAAGTTTTTACAGTACCTAAGTCAGATGAATATATAAATGATGCAGAAAATTATAGCATTGGCGGCAGGGGAGTCTTCCAGGACAATAAGGATTATGATGTGCAGGTATATGATTTTGATGCAATGATGCAGCCCAAGGCAATAGTCAGGTATTCTGATCCGGGAGAAAATACCTGGATTGATCCGGGTTCATCCGTAAAGATTTTTGCTTATTATAATGAAGCTGTAACAAAGGATGGTGAAAGAGTATATAGTGTATATTATTATGACAATGGCAGGAAGGAGTCAAGGCTTACGTCACCATCAAGAACATCGGTTCAGGGAGCTATTGAAGGGTTAAAGCTCGGAGATGGATTTCAATTTGCAACAAATTCCAAAGGAGAAATAACTGAAATCGTTACATTATTCGATGTAAATACAGCATTGAATGTGAACAGATATGGAGGCATATTTGACGGATATAACAGCAACAGGTATATTGTAAAAGGTGATATCGTTAAATATGACGGGGAATATTTAAAAATTAAATTAGGTTCTGAAAATACTTCTTCAAAAGAAATATACAGGTTTAATGCAAATTCTGTTTACATTGTCAACATGAAAAAGGAGACTGTTAAAGCAGGAACCAAAGATGATCTTGCGGCAGGCTTGCAGGTGATTATACGTACAAGTTACGGAAGAGTCAGAGAAATATTTATATATGATAAGGAATAAAGCTTAACAATTCATTATCCGTAGGCGGGGCACCTCCCCGCTTTATTCCTGTTTATTTTTATTAAGTTCAGAGCAACACTATTGCATAAAAGCGGTTTTTAAGATATATTTGAAATTGAATTTAGCTGCTTGCAGGAGGGAATCATATGAAGCACAAAATATGCAGGCCTGAAAACTTTGTTGTTGGATTGGCAGCAATTATATTAATGCTTTTATTATTGATAAAGCCATTAATTGGCGTCGCGGATAATGGTGAGTTATATAGGATTATGGAAGAAACTGGTCTTGAATATTTGACGGATGACCCAGGCGAAAAGTATTTTGGTTATATGCACGGTACATATAGAGTAACCAATCCTGAGATGTCGGAAATGAAAATGAATATTTCAACGCAGGTTATTGCTGTAAAAGCGGCATTATTATTAAATAATCTCATCATGCATAACGGATTGTTTGATATCAGGTTTTTATCAATAGTCTACGTTCTGGTACTGTTATCGGCGTTATTTTTAATTGCAAAATATTGCAATTCCGGGTTTGAATCGGTTAATTGGCTGTTGGCTGGGCTTCTTGTTTTTATATTTGCGGATGTAGGATATATATCCTATTTTAATTCGCTGTATGGAGAGGCGCCGGCATATACATCCTTATTGTTAACAATAGGAATGGCAGTTGTCATATCGAAAAGCCAAAAACCATCTATTATTGCATTGGTGGTATTCTTTCTTTCGGCACTGCTTTTTATAGGTTCGCAGCAGCAAAGCATTTTACTCATTCTCTTGCTTGCATTTTTAGGAGCAAGAATGTGTTGGTTCAGAAAGGATAAGCTGTGGAGAATTTCAGCCGTTATCCTTTTGATGGTATTTATTGCAACGGCAGGATTTTTTCACAGGGACATTTCCCGGGAAATTAGGAATATCAATATATATAATGCGGTATTTTTCGGGGTACTTAAGGATTCGCCCGAGCCCCGCCAGGATTTGCTTGAGCTTGGACTGAGTACGGAGCTTTCGTCTCTGGCCGGCAGGACTTATTATGATCAAGAGGTGCCAATCAAGCCGGACAGTCCGGAAATGCAGGAATTGTTCTTTGATAGGATGAATTATTCCAAAATTGTGACATTCTATATGAAGCATCCTTTGAGATTTGTTAAAAAGCTGGAAATTACGGCCAACAATGCATTCACAATCAGGCAGGGCTATCTGGGCAATTACGAAAAGGCTGAAGGTGTTGAGGCAGGTAAGCAGACAAATGCTTTTGGCTTGTGGAGTTTTTTAAAGAGAACCAGGCTTCCTAATAAATTATGGTTTGTTATGGCATTTTTTATTGCTTTTATTTCAACAGCAGCATTTACTTATAAGAAAAGCAGGGATAATTCAACCAGGCTGTTTATTGAAGTGTTGCTATTCATCCTTATCATCGGCATTCAGCAGTTTTTCAGCACGGTGGTGTTATATGGTGAAGCCGATTTGTCCAAGAAGCTGTTTTTATTCAATGTTTGTTTTGATTTGCTTTTTACCGCTTCGGTAGTATGGGGTGCATACACGGCATTGTTCAGAAGACAGCGTCTGGAAAAGCTATATGGCATTAAAAAGACTCATATATCATAGGCAGGGGAGATCAATGTTCGGCAAAAGAATATATAATGTGTTAACCTTTGTTTTTGCTTTGGCTGTATTTATCCTATTTGTTTATGTGATTCTATTTTCCCAAACCGTTATTAACAGTGTATACAGTTTGGGAAGATTCTCTTTCATTATCATCATTGCTTCTTCGGGGATATGTTTGGCAGTCGGATTATTGATCAATAAGATGATTTGCAAGGCAAAGAATCATAAATATATTTTGGCGGCGGTGGTATTTCTTGCGGTTGTTTTAAGAGGATTATGGGTGTACCTGGTTCCTACGGCACTTTTCAGTGATTTTGAAGGGTATGTGAATTATGCTGCCGACATTGCAAAAGGACAGGCTTGGTATCCCAATCAATTATATGAGATATTTCCTTTCACGGTAGGGTATCCTTTAATATTGTCATTATGGTTTAAATTGTTTGGGAGCACCTTAATATCCGGAAAAATATTTAATATCGCTTGTTCTGCTGCTTTGATTATTCTTACTTATAAAGTTGCGGAATTCGTTTTTGACCGCTCTGTGGCGCTGTTTGCAGCGATTATGACTGCCTTGTGGCCGGCACAGATAATGTATACTTCTGTAATGGCTACGGAGCACATTGGCATACTATTTTTTATGGCAAGTATTCTTTTGGTTTATTTGACGGAAGCCAATATGATGAACAGGAAAAAATATTTGTTTTCCATATTGCTTGGAGTATTCATTTGTCTCAGCAAGTTTGTAAGACCCATTACCGTTTTGCTGCTTCCGGCAGTCATCATATATTTTTACTTTATCCTTGAGAACAATATGCCGCTGAAAAAGAGTCTTATCCATAAAACAAAAATAGCAGCAGCCATAATGATAGGTTTTTTGATCAGTACATCCATTCTTAATGCATTGGTTCTGCATACAACCGGAGTGAATCTTAAAAATTCATCGTCCGGATTTAATTTGCTTATAGGAACCAATTTTAAATATGGAGGACTTTGGAATCCTGAAGATGCGGGTATCATTGAAGAATATAACCATGATGCAAGGCGAATTCATGAAAATGCAACTGCAAAGGCTTTGGAAAGAATCGTCAGATATCCCGGCCAATTTGTACAGTTGGTTTTTAAACATAAAATGACTCATATGTGGGGTAATGAAGGATACGGGTATTATTGGAGTACGGCAAAGCTGTTATGGAATAATAAATTTGTCAAATTCTTAGATAATCATCCTATATTGGTACACAGCAGTTATCAGTTATTCTATTTGGTCATTCTGATTATGTCCGTTATAAGCTGCCTGTTTTTTCATAGAAACAGAAAGCCGGCATTACTGCTGCTTTTTATTTTAGCATTAATTACAGCACATTTGTTTTTAGAAGTTCAGAGCAGATATCACTTTCCGGCGATACCGCTGATGATTATACTGTGTTGTTTTGGTTACCAAAGGCTGTATCCTATAATTTTAGAGAAAATGAGGACTTAAGTTATGAAAAAGTTAGTATTTGAAAATAATAGGCTTTTATCTGTCATATTACTGACGTTTATTTATATAAGTACATGTCTGCCAATAAGGATTCAGGCAGCTTCCGGGGAGAGGTACTATTACAATGTGAACGGTAGATATAAAATGTCTGATAGATTTCAGGACATTTTGGATAATATTTCTGTTTTGCAGGAATGTGTTGATTCTTATTATCCGGACAAAACCCAGAAGGAGAAAAATCTTATTGTATTGAGATTAATCCGACAGTTAAGAGAATCATACGATAACTCGTATTGGAATATGTTTGGTGGCAAATACGATGAAAAGATTATACGCAGCTTGCTGCGTAAACATAGAAGTGGGTATTCGCTGTATTTCTTTGGGGATGGTATGCCCGGAGAGTATTTGTTTGATCCGGCTACCAATAAGCGAGTAGATTTTAAACATTTAGTTGCCACATTAAGTGTCAATATCCATCTGAAAAGTTACAACTACTTAAATGATTTGGCAGGATGGGCAGGGGATTTGCATACTTGCATCGGTGATTTTCAAAAACAATATAGCATTGGTTTAGGCGTATATCGCAGAGAAGATTTTGACCGATATGCAAAAAACATGATCGGAGCGGATTGGTACAGCTTTCCGGAGGAGGATATTCTGGCGGATATCGATGCATACAATATATCGGTAAAAATGAAAAGATATCCTGATTTTCCTCTGGTACAGATTTTGAAAAATTATTATCTTAATGAAGCAGACAAAAGATTCCTGCTATTTCTTAATACCTATTCCTATGTTGAGAAGGAAAGCGGACAGATAAAGGCAATTGACCAGCGGATTAAGGAGCTTACGGATTTAGAGAAAGTAAATATTCGTCCTCTAAATGATATATTGGAGCAGCATAAAATTCGTGATTATACGCAAGAGGAGTTGACAGCCTTAGGGGATGCCTTTTTTCAGTATATTTATTACAATGCCAGGAATGAATTGGCACAGCCGGATTATGGCTATATCAGCATTATTTCAAACACTTCTGTTGAAGCATCCTGGGGGTTTAACGGAAATTCTGCAGGCACACTGTATCAGGCTGCTGTATTTGACAGACAGGGCAGAATAGTTGATCAAAGCTTATGGACAGAAGACTTAAGTACCAGGCTGAGCGGCTTGCAGCCCTTCAGGCTGTATAACATAAAGGTACGAGCAAAAGCCAAATATTTTGACACCATTATATCCGATTGGTATGAAATTGGTGAAGTATCAACTGGATTGCAGTTCTATCGCTACAATGATAATATTGATAAAAAAATGAACCAATCATACCTTAACAGGTAATATTTTGAGCAATGTAAGGGCGGACGATTTGTCCGCCCGATATAATGATTATTCCAATCCGATTGCCCGGGCATCTGACATTAATGGTACCATATCATTAAGAGTATTCCAGCAGAAAATCTTATATGTGCTTACACCGGCAAAATCGTCAAAGGTAAATTCCATTGCAGCGGTATCTGTTCCTGCTGCAAGATTTGCTATGGCATTGCTCCGTATGTCAACGAGGGCACCCTGGCTGTCATATAAAGCAACGATTGCGACTGCATTTTTGATGTCTAAATCTGAAACATTGCTGAAAGTAACAGTAATTTTATGATCGCCTATAGCTTTATCCTTTACGGTTACCTGATGAATCGGCTCAGGTCTTACAGGAGAGCCCTGGCTGATAGCGAAGTTATCCAGATAAACAGGCGCTGCTGAATAACCGCCGCCCACTTTGAATATTGCCAGATTGGTTGCCATGGTTCCGCTAAAGCTTTCTTTTGTAATATTTACTTTTGATACACTTGTATCTTTTGTTTTAATGGATAAATTCATTAACCTGGTATTAAAATCTATTTCTGCTTCGACGGTGTACCATATATTAAGGTCGTTTTGCCCACCAAATGATACTGCTTCATTATTGCCTATTATATATTTTAACCCATTTTGACCATGCTGGTTGATAGAGAATATAACATTTCCTTTTGCATCGGCAGCAACAATATTTGCATCTCTGCCTTTGGTTTTTTCAACCATCGGATTAAAGTCAAATACAAGTTTAATATTGGATTGATTTGTTACCGAAGCTTCAAACGTTTTATATAAATATCCATAAGGGTCGTTATTATCGCCAGGTAATTCAGCTGGACTGGCATTGATATAATGGTTTTCGTTTGTTCCTTCTAAAGACGCTTTAGTGGCGTTATCACAGTCATCATCTTTTTCGAATCCCCATTCGCCGGTAAATCCGTTTTCAAAGGTTTCATATACATAATATGTTCCTGACAATGGAGCAAAATAAACATTTACAATGCCATTAGCCTGTACCGTATAGGCACCTGTTTTGGTTGTATTGTTATTATTATTTGGGTCAAATGCATATGCAGTTGTGTCAATAAGCTTGCCTGCCAACTGAGCAGGAGTTAAGTTGTACGTTGAACCAATAACCAAATCTTCAACGATACTGTCGTCCTTAAATGAGGAACCATCAGCCAAATAATACTTTATTGTTATATCGGTTGTGTTAATCAGTGTAAGTGTTGCTGTTGCAGATACATCCGATTTGGTTTTTGAAGTTGCCTTAATCGTGATAGTTCCTGCCGGGACATTTGGCAAAACTGTAACAACGCCATTGGCAATGGAGACACCTTCTATGGAAGGAGTAATTGACCAATCAACTTCTTCACTGTCCATAGGTGCTCCAAATTGGTCATATACAACCGCTGTAAATTGAGCGGCTGTTGCGGTTTCACCAATGTCTTTCGTTAAAGCTTCCTGTCCGCCGCTAATTACAATTGAAGTAGGAACTAAAGCTTCTGTTACTTTTTCAATGGTAATAGATTGCGAAGAATCATCGGAAACAGTAAAGTTTACAGGAGTAGTAATAGGCTTATAGCCTTGCGGAGTTTTAATGATATATTTATATTCACCGGCAGGCAAATTTATAGCTGCAGTACCTGAATCATTTGTGGTGATGGCAGGATATTCATTTCCATTGGGACTCATAATTGTTATTTCTGCACCGGCTATATTTGATGATGGAGTTTGATCGTCTGACAAATTAAACGTTGTAGTATATAAAGTAGGGGTTTTAACGGTAAAGTTGTCGATTTCAAATTTTCCGTAACGTTGCGAATAGATATATATTCTTGACAGGTTGGAAGCATTGCTGCTGATAAATGGCGTATTGGTTACAGAAAGGGTTGTTTCTGATGATTTGCCATAGGGTGTCAACGAAAAGCTTATTATTTCCTTTGTTATAAAGTTAAGTTTTGCATTTATGGTATACCATTTTGCAATGTTATACTCTCCTATGGCAACATCGTTTAGCATAACTCTTGTAGCGGTATAACCTGACCTGTCTGTTCTGCCGTCACCGGCAGCACGTAATTCTAAGATATCGTTACCTGATGAATCCTGTAGAAAAATACTATTACCATCCGCAGTTTCTATACCGTAACCATACCAGTCAAAAGATACTTCAAGATAATCGTTTGTATAAGTTTCCGGTAATGAAATTGTTCCGTATCTTGAATTACCTTGCCCGCTTTGGTCGAAGCGTAAAACTTTACTGCCCGGGGTACCGGCTTCAGGAGTACCGGCGGTTGAACTGGCAGAGGCTGTTTGAGCTATGGTGCCATTTCCGAAGTTGCCGCTTATAAGAGTTGTCCATGTCGATGCTACTGTTTCCCCATCAAATGTTTCTGTTTCAAGCAAGGTTTGTGAATCAACTTTGGCTTCAGCGGTTAAAGTTATACCCGATACCATAGACATTATTACCGTCAAGCATAACAATAAGCTTAAGAGCTTTTTTCGTTTTTTCTTTACCATACATTTATCCTCCTTCTTGCTTTAAAATACTAATAAATCATTAATAATACATATATTGCATTACAAGAAAAATTATGATAATAAAGGATAATTTTTGCTACATAATTCGGAGGATTTTGTGTAAAAATCAGATAATCTTTTTGCTGTTGAAAGTCTAAAGAAAATAGCATTTGATGAGAGAAAAAATAAGGAAAGGAATTGATAATATATATAAATGTCATTATTAAAGATTAAAGATAAAATAAAATGCATGGCTTCTTTAGAATATTGAAGCCATGCATTCAAATGTGCATAGAATCCAATTAAATTGATTATCTGCTTAAAAGTAAGTTCAATACGTCTCTTTTCAATTTTTATATAGGCGGACGACTCTGTCCGCCCGTAAAAGCCGGTCTGTTATTGCAAGTTCGTTGCCACAGTATCTGCTGCCAATGGTATCATATCATCAAGATTGTTCCAGCAGAAGATCTTATATGTGCTTGCGCCGGAAAGATTACTAAATGTAAATTCCATTGCACCGGTGTTTGCACCTGCGGCAAGATTTGTTATAGCTTTGCTCTGTACGTCAACAAGAACACCTTGGCTGTCATATAAAGCAACAATTGCGACTGCATTTCCAATAGCTAAATCTGAAACGTTGTTGAAAGTTGCAGTAATGGTATTATCCGTTACAGCTTTATCGGTTATTGTTACCTGATGAATCGGATCAGGTCTTATAGGAGAACCCTGGCTGATGGCGAAGTTATCCAGATAGACAGGTGCTGCCGAATAACCGCCGCCCACTTTGAATATTGCCAGATTAGTTGCTTCGGTTGCGCCAAAGCTTGCTTTTGTAACATTTACCTTTGACGTATTTGTATCTTTTGTTTTAATGGTTAAATTCATTAATTTGATATTAAAATCTATTTCTGCTTCAACAGTATACCATACATTAAGGTCATTTTGATTACCAAAAGATACTGCTTCATTATTGCCTATGGTATACTTTAATCCATTTTGACCATGCTGGTTGATAGAGAAAATTACATTGCCGTTTGCATCGGTAACAGTAATATTTGAATCTCTGCCTTTGGTTTTTTCAACCATTGGATTGAAGTCAAACACCAGTTTAATAATACTTTGTTCTGTAACAGGAGCTTCAAAAGATTTTACTATATAACCATAAGGTATGCTGGTGTCAGCAATTGCGGCATTTATATATGAATTGCCTTCAGTTGTATCGGTACTTAATGAAACAGTACCGCTGGCATCTGCATCCCTAGCAAATCCCCAAGTTCCTGTGAATCCATTTTCGAAGGTTTCATATACATAATATGTTCCTGACAATGGTGCAAAGTAAACATTTATAATGCCATTTGCCTGTACCGTATAGGCACCTGTTTTGGTTGTATTGTTATCATTATTTGGGTCAAATGCATATGCTGTTGTGCCAACAAGCTTACCTGCCAACTGTGCAGGGGTTAGATTATAGGTTGAACCGATAACCAAATCTTCAACGATACTGTCTTCTTTAAATGATGTACCATCGGACAAATAATATTTAATCGTTATATCCGTTGTATTTATCAGCGTAAATGTTGTTGTTGCAAATACATCAGGTTTGTTTTTTACGGTTGCTTTGATGGTGATTTCTCCTGCTGGAACATTTGGTTCAATTGTAACAACACCATTGGCAATGGAGACGCCTTCTATGGAAGGAGTAATTGACCATTCAACTTCTTCACCGTCCATAGGCGCATCAAATTGGTCATATACAACAGCTGTAAAAGCAGTTGTGGCAGTCTCATTAATGTCCTTGGTCAATGTTGCCTGGCCGCCGCTAATTACTATAGAAGTTGCTTCGGAACTTTCAGTTTGCTCTTGAAGGGAAACAGGTATAGAAATATTTTCTGAACCAATACTAAATTCTACCGGATCAATAATAGGCAAGTAACTTGCAAATTTATCTATTGTATAAGTATATTGACCGGAAGGAAGGTCGATACTTGCCAAACCGTTTTCATCAGTAGTTATTTTGCCATATTCATAAGTAGAAGTTGAATCCTTAATTGTAATGACAGCTCCTTCAACATTAGCATTTGCAGCGTTTTTTACATTAAAGGTTGCAGTATTGGTTGCCATGGAAGAAATCTTAAAATTATCAACCCATGTGTTTAAGTCAACGGCACCGCCGTTTGAACGGAATCCACTCATGATAATCTTATTAAATCCTGTAGCTCCTGTTGAAGAAAATGAGAAAGGTCCATAATTTTCAATTAACTCACCGGAAATATTCTTTACTGTAAAAGACATTTTTTTACCAATAAAGTCAACATATACTTTTATCTTCAGCCATGTATTATTACAATTTGGAATGGTTACCCACTTACTTTCATTGTAATCGTAATAACGAAGGGTAGATCTTGCACCAACTCCATCACCGTTTCCAAGTGCAAAAAATGTATTTGAAAGATTAGTATAAGAGTTTTCTTGATTATAACCCATTGAAAAGATATGTGCTACATTAACACCACCGTTCATATAGAAGTCAAATTCGAAGACTTCAAAGTCCTGTACCCAATTGGGTATTATAGTATTGGGGTCTATGGTTACAATGGCTGGTCGATTTCCGGCACCACTAGCTTTAGCATTTAATGCACTTTCGCATACACTTTCCGGATAACCGGTTGGTGCCGGTGTTGTTGCATCAGTAATGCTTTTAACAGACACATTGTTTGCCAATGTCCAACCAGTTGGTACTGTTGTATCTGTTCCAAAGTCTTGAGCATAAATAACTGTTTCTGGTGCAGCGCTTACCGTAAACGTCATGCTTGCCATCATGGATACCATTACTGTCAAACACAACAGCAAGCTAAAGAGTTTTTTGCCTTTTTTCCTTATCATGTGTTAATCCTCCTTTTTTTTATCAGATTTTGTAATACTCAATAATTGTATAAATTATACAATCGTTTCGTTATAAGCTAAGATTATAACAATTATGGTATATTTTTAATCCAAGATTCAGGTATTTTTGTGTAAAAATCAGACAATTATTAGGAGTAAACAAGTAAAAAAATGTGTAATAGTCACAAAATATTTATCAGGAGCTGTTGTAAATTTTATCAAGAATATATATTTTGTATTTCATAAATGGTTGTTTTCTGTTACAATGTTTGTATAAACAAATTTGTGTTTAAATTTTTAAGCGAGGAGGATTTATTAGTGAATAAGCAGTTAAAGGGGTTTGTTGCAGGATTTGCAACTGCAGCCGTACTAATGGGGGGGACAATATTTGCAGACGGTCTGAAGAAAATGATTGAGGTGGAATTTGATGCCATACATATTAAAGTAAACGGCAATGATGTTTCGGCAAGCAATATCTTATATGAAGGAACTACCTATGTACCGCTGCGTGCGATTTCCGAAATGCTTGGCATGGATGTAATATGGGATGGAGCCACAAGTACCGCCCATATTAATGATAAAGGATATATAGCCAATCCGGACATGGAAATTGCAACCATAAACGGAGAAAAGATTACTTTTGAGGAATTTAAGGTTCATTTTAATCTCATAAAGAATCAAATGCAGGCATACGGCGGTCAGGTTGATGTGGAAGGTGCCAAAAAAATGGCCTTGGAATCTGTCATTCAAGATAAAATACAGGTTCAAAAGGCCGCCAGTATGAGTATTACGCTTTCAAGTGATGACCAGAAGGAAATTGAGGAACAGAAAAATTATTATATGAATGTATGGGGCGGCAAGGAAGGGTATGAAGAGACTTTAAAAGAAATCGGCTTTTCGGAGCAGAGCTTTGATAAGTTTCTTAAAGATCAGATGCTGGTAAACAAGCTTTATAATAAGATTACCGGAATAGATTCGGCAGACGTGGTAACCGAAAAGAAGATAGAGGAGTACTACAATAAAAACATCGATATCTTTAAGCAGGCAAAAGCAAAGCATATTCTTATTTCTACCGTTGACGGGCAGGGGAATCCCCTTCCTGAAGACAAGCAGGAAGAGGCCAGAAAAAAAGCAGAGGATATATATAAACGTATAAAAGACGGAGAAGACTTTGATAAATTGATGAATGAGTATTCTGAAGACCCCGGACTGGCAAGCTATCCTGACGGGTATGATGTTGTCAAGGGGCAAATGGTTCAGGAATTTGAAGATGCCGTATTTTCAATGAAGAAAGGCGATGTAAGCAGTCCTGTCAAAACCATATACGGATACCATATTATTAAGGTTGAAGAAGAACTGCACGCACTTCCCATAGAGGAGGTAAAGGAACAGATCAAGGCGGAAATCCTGCGGGAGCAAAAAGCCGCTCAACAGCTGGAATACCAGAGACAGATTGAACAGTGGAGGAATGAAGCAGCAATAGAAATCAATGAAACGGCATTGAATAGTATAAAGCTGAATTAACATACATAATGGAAGACATGGTGTGGATACCATGTCTTTTTTTGTTACTGATTCCCTTGTTATTACAAATATGATATAATATTCTAAAAATCGGTGAAGGGAGCGATATCATGGATTCTGCTGCAATATTCGGTGCTGTAATGGATAATATGGAAAAGGTGATTGTAGGGAAAAGGAAGCCGATGGAGCTTATATTAATTGCCTTGGCTTGCGAGGGACATGTTCTGATTGAGGATGTACCGGGAGTAGGCAAGACAAGCATTGTATCTTCACTGGCAAAATCCCTGGACTTGTCCTTTAACAGAATACAGTTTACCCCTGATATTTTACCTTCGGACATCACCGGGTTTTCCATCTACAACCAGAAAAGCGGGGAGTTTGAATACCGTCAGGGAGCCGTTATGAGCAATATCATTCTTGCGGATGAAATCAACCGGACGTCTCCGAAAACCCAGTCCAGTTTGCTTGAGGTTATGGAGGAAAGGCAGGTTACGGTGGACGGAATTACCTGTAAGCTGCCAAGACCCTTTATGATAATGGCAACGCAGAATCCTATTGATTATATAGGTACATATCCGCTTCCTGAAGCCCAGATGGACAGATTCTTTATAAAAATATCCATTGGCTATCCCACCATTATGGAAGAAAGTGACATACTTCTGCGGTTCCAGTATGAGAATCCCATTGACCATTTGAAGCCGGTGGCAGGCCGTGAGGATATCATACAATGGCAGGAAAAAGTCAGAACGGTTCATGTGGACAGAAGCCTGTGCAATTATATATCCACGCTTATAGACGGAATGAGGAGGCATCGTGATGTGGTGCTTGGGCCAAGTCCCAGAGGCTCCCTTGCCCTGTTCCGTGCCTGTCAGGCATTTGCTCTCTTTCAAGGCAGGGACTATGCAATACCGGATGATATTCAAAAAATGGCAATCCCTGTATTGGAGCATAGGATTATTCTGAAGCAGGAAGCAAAGCTGAAAAAGATAAATCCTTCCGATATTATTGAGGAGGTTCTTCGCAATACAAGGGTTCCTGTGGTGGATGACAATGAAAGAAAGTAGAATTTTCTATCTATTTCTTTTGGGATTTTCATGGCTGTTTATATGGCTGTATGGCGGAAAAGTACCCTATACTTTTTTTTATGTAATACTGTTAATGCCGGTAGTATCTGCCTTGCATGCAGGTATGGTTTATTTGTGGTTCAAGTATCGCCAGCAGGTCAGCAGCAAATTTGTGATGAAGGGCGATACGGTGGAATATGAATTGGAAATCAATAATGAAGACTTCTTTTTATATCCATATTTGACCATTCATTTCAGCGGAATCGATACATATTACGGAGGCCAGTTTCAATCACAACGGTTTTCCCTGGAGCCTTATAGCAGGAAAAAATGGTGTTTTCCTATAGAATGCAAATACCGCGGCTATTATGAAATAGGCCTTAAAAGGGTTGAAATCTGCGATGTATTGGGGTTGTTCACATTTCGGTATAATGTTTTTGAGCCCATATTTATTACCGTATACCCGAAAACTGTCCGGTTGGATAGGTTCCGCCTGGTAAGCCGGCTTATATCCGAACGGAATTCTTTGTTGTATAATATGCAGGAGGACCGGATCAATATTTCATATATCCGTGATTATCTATATGGAGATAAGCTCAATAATATTCATTGGAAGCTGACGGCGAAAACCGGAAAATTAAAGGTGAAAACTTACGAAAGCACTTCCCGGGATGATGTGGTTTTATTACTGGATTTAAAGAAAAATCATTATGCGGTGGAGCAAAATGTTGCACTGGAGGATAAGGTTATTGAAGGAGCAATAGCAGTTGCACATTACTGTATTCGGAATTGGATTCCCGTCAGGCTTCTGTATTATCAGGAAGGAATTGCAGAAATAAATGTGAAATCTCCTGTTGATTTTGAGGACTTTTACAAGCTTCTGGCTACCGTAAAGTTCAACGGGGATACCGATTTGAACAACATAATAGAAATATTTTTAGGCACTCATCCGGATAAAACCAATGTTGTAATTGTAACGTCCAATATGAGCTATGACATCTACGGACAAATAAATAACATGAAGCTTTCAGGCTTTGAAGTGAGTCTTCTTTATATTTATCCTGAAGACATATCATTAATAGATATTGAGGAAGTTGACAGGATATTGTCCAAGCTGCCTGAAATACGGGTGGATACATATAAGGTTTGCGTAAACGATGATATTAAAAGCATTTTGGAGAGGTAACAATGAATCATATGCAAAGGTTTTCGGATTATTTGATAAATTTGCTGCTTTCCGTCCTTTTTGCTTACAGTTGTGTGCTGGCCCTTGTTTCATCTCTGGAATTCAATATTCGTTTTCTGTTGATTTTGACGGTTATTTTGGTTTTAATGCTTCTTTTTTCAATTCTTTTTATAAATAGGGTCGTGACAATTATTACGATGGCATTATGCGGCTTGGGGTTAATAGGTTCGGCTGTTTTCCTGTTAATTAAACGAAGATTGTCTGAGGTCATTTATATCATCAGGCAGTATGGTTTATGGATTCAAAATTATATAAACGGAACGGCAGAGCCGGATATGATTTATACAATTACTACCTTGTTATTATTGTGCTTTTGCATATCGCTGGTGGTATTCTTTTTTTCTCTTAAAAAACCTAATTTTTACGTTTTGCTTATAGGCGGAACGGCCTTGTTCGCCGTACAGGGAATATTGGATTATTTTGCAAGCAATGAGGCACTTGCGTTTTTCATCTTTGTTATCCTTGTTTATTACTGCTTATATATTTATCAAAGGATATCGGAAAAATATAACTATACTTGCATCCGCCAAAGCAAATTTATCTTGTGGGTATTTCCGTTTGCAGCGTTTTTTGCTGTAATATCCTTATTTATTCCTGCAAAGAAAACACCTGTGGAGCTGCAATGGCTGGACGGCATGCTTGCTGATGCGGCAGCTTATTTTGAAAGCATTCATTTCGAGAATGCCATGCCGGATAAGCTATCCATGCTTTCAACCCATGTCAGGTCACGAAGAACCCGGCTGGGAGGAGACAGAAGGTTAAAAGATACCCTGGTATTTGTTGTAGAGTCGCCGGATAATAGTGTCTATCTCAGAGAATCCATCAAGGAGCAGTATACAGGAAGGGAATGGAGAGAGCGGGATAACAAAAGCTTCACTGCCGTATCCGGAAAAAGCATTGCTTTAAAGAGTATGGATGAAACAGCCGGTTGGTTATCGGAGGATTACTTTGTAAAGAATGTCATTACGGTAACCTATAATGATTTCAGAACCAAAACGGTATTTGCTCCCATGAGAGCCAAGAGAATCAACTTTGACACAGACAAAAGGATAAAGTGCCTGGTGGACCAGGATGGCATTATACTAAGCCCGAAATATTTGCAGAAAAATTTGAGCTATCATGTAGAGATGTACAACCCCAGGTGGGAGGATGGAAAGCTGGCGGATTTGCTGAGAAAGAGCTCGGATATATCTGCAGGCCCAATATACGATCTATACCTGCAATTGCCGGAGAACCTTCCGCAACGCGTCCGGGAGCTTGCATTAAATGTTGCGGCTTCAGCCTCGAATCGTTTTGATAAGGTAAAGGCATTGGAAAATTTCTTATCTTCTAATTATGAATATACATTGAATCCCGGCAGTGTACCCAAGGATAGGGATTTCGTGGATTATTTTTTGTTTGATTCCAAAAAAGGATATTGTACCTATTACGCTTCTGCAATGGCTGTTATGGCAAGGGCCATAGGGATACCGGCAAGATATGTGGAGGGTTACCATCTTCCATATAAACCTGAGAAAGGAACGGAATATTATGTGACAAAAAAGCAAGCCCATGCATGGGTTGAAGTCTATTTTGAAGGAGTGGGCTGGCTGATGTTCGAGCCTACGTCGCCTTTTACATCCCGTCGGAGTGGTGCTTCACAGGCTTTGGATACTGGTTCCATGGCTTATGAAGAGCTTTATGAGGAAGAGTTGTATATACAGAATGTGGAAGGAAATCATTATGCATATGGAGATTTGGCCGGTGCATATCATGATGGGCTTTTGGATGACGGTACGGGAAAAAAGACGGAAAGGGCCATGTGGGGATTCTATATGGCAGCTGCCATAGCGGTAATATTGTTGTTCATAACAGGGTTTAACTGCTTGAGAATAAAAGCAAGGTTATATAAATATACGAAAATGGATTCCCGCAGTTGTGTTATCAACATGTATAAATATTACCTGAAGGTATTGAAGTATAATGATTTAATGATGAAAAAGGGAGAAACGGCATTAAAGTTTGCTCAGCGGGTAGACAGCCATCTGAGCTTCTGGCCTATGAGCTTCCGGATGGTAACGGATATTTTTAATAAGGCAAGGTACAGCGGTCATGCGGTTACGGAAGAGGATAAAAAGGTGGTATTGGAGTTTTATGGCAACATCATACACCGAACAAAGACGGATTTGAAAAAGGCAAAATTTTTTATATACCGTTATCTATTGGGGTGGATATGATAAAAAACTTGCAAAATGCGATGAATATAGTATAATATAAAATGCGAACTTTTGTTCGGAATAAGGTCTTAAACTTGCTGATAAGCTTGACATAAGACCAAGATTAGTGTATTGTGAAAAATATAGATTTTAGTCATATACGGGGGTTAACATAGTGGCGAAGGAGATTGGAACACAAGAATACGGCAATGAAAGCATATCTGCATTAAAAGGTGCGGACAGAGTACGCCTGCGGCCGGGCGTTATTTTCGGCTCGGATGGTTTGGAGGGCTGTCAGCATTCTATTTTTGAGATATTGTCCAATTCCATTGACGAAGCAAGAGAAGGTTACGGCGATGTTATTGAAGTTACAAGATTTTTAGACCATTCCATAATGGTCGCCGATAGGGGACGAGGCATCCCTTTGGACTATAATCCGAAGGAGGAACGGTATAACTGGGAGCTGGTGTTTTGTGAGCTTTATGCAGGCGGAAAGTATAACAATAATGCCGGAGAGAGCTATGAATTCAGTCTGGGGTTAAACGGCCTGGGAAGCTGTGCCACACAGTATAGCTCCGAATATATGGATGTTACGGTATATAGGGACGGATACAGATATGACCTGCATTTTGAAAAGGGTGAGAATGAGGGCGGCTTAATCAAGGAAAAATGCGATTATGAGCATACCGGCACCATTATTAAGTGGAAGCCGGACCTGGAAGTATTTACGGATATCAATGTACCGCTGGAATATTTCCAGAATGTTTTGAAAAAGCAGGCCGTCGTAAATGCCGGTCTTAAGTTTATATTATTGAACGAAATACCTTCGGATACTCCCGGCGAGACTGCTTTTGAAAGGTATGAGTACTATTATGAAAACGGTATTTTGGACTATATAAAGGAAATCAACCAGGATAAGGGCTTTACCGATATTCAGCTGGTTGAGACTGAAAAACGGGGAAGGGACAGAGAGGACAAGCCCGAGTATAAGGTTAAGTTTCAGATTGCTTTTTGTTTTAATAATGAAATTAATCTGTTGGAGTACTATCATAATTCAAGCTTTCTGGAATATGGGGGCTCTCCTGACAAAGCTGTCAGAACCGCTTTTACTTATGTGATAGACAAATATATTAAAAGCAACAATAAGTATAATAAAAATGAAAATAAAATTACCTTTGCGGATATTCAGGACAGCCTTATACTTGTAAGCAATTCGTTTTCTACCATTACAAGCTATGAAAATCAAACCAAGAAGGCAATTACCAATAAATTTATACAAGAGGCTATGACGGATTTCCTGAAAGAACAGCTGGAGGTTTATTTTATTGAGAATAAAGTGGAAGCCGATAAGATTATGGAGCAGGTTCTTGTTAATAAAAGAAGCAGGGAATCTGCAGAGAAGGCAAGAATTAATATTAAGAAAAAGCTAAGCGGAAGCATGGACCTGGCAAACAGAGTGCAGAAGTTTGTTGACTGCCGTACAAAGGATGTAAGCCGAAGGGAATTATATATTGTTGAGGGCGATTCGGCATTGGGTTCATGTAAGCTTGCAAGGGATGCGGAGTTTCAGGCCATTATGCCTGTTAGAGGAAAGATTCTTAATTGCCTGAAAGCCGACTATGACAGAATATTTAAAAGTGAGATTATTATTGATTTACTGAAGGTGCTTGGTTGCGGAGTGGAAATAAAGTCCAAGCATAATAAGGATTTCAATTCTTTTGACCTTAATAATCTGAAGTGGGACAAGGTTATTATATGTACGGATGCCGATGTGGACGGATTTCAGATCCGAACACTGATTCTCACCATGCTGTACAGGCTGGTTCCGACGATTATTGAAAAGGGGAAGGTATATATTGCGGAGTCCCCGTTATTTGAGATTACTACCAAGAATAAGACCTATTTTGCATATTCGGAAAAGGAAAAGGCGGCAATTATTTCAAAAATAAAGGATAAGTACACCATTCAGCGTTCAAAGGGTCTTGGTGAAAATGACCCTGAAATGATGTCCTATACCACCATGAATCCTGAGACAAGAAAGCTTATTAAGATACTGCCTTCAGATGTTAAAAAAACAGAGGAAATGTTTGAACTGCTTTTGGGTGACAATCTGCAGGGAAGGAAAGACTTTATAGCCGAAAACGGACATCTGTACCTGGATATGATTGATGTAAGTTAGTATAAAGAAAGGACTGAACGTATGTCAGTTAATAATTTGATAGAACAACAAATTACCGATACCTTAGAGCGAAATTATATGCCATATGCCATGAGCGTTATTATATCCAGAGCCATTCCGGAAATTGACGGCTTTAAGCCTTCACACAGGAAGCTGTTATATACCATGTACAAGATGGGTCTGCTTACCGGCAACAGGACGAAGTCAGCAAATATAGTAGGTCAGACCATGAAGCTTAATCCACATGGGGATATGGCTATTTATGAAACCATGGTGAGATTGACCAAGGGGAACGATGCGCTGCTGCATCCTTTTATTGATTCCAAGGGAAACTTCGGAAAACAGTATTCAAGGAACATGGCTTTTGCTGCACCCAGGTATACCGAAGCAAAACTTGATAAGATATGCAATGAAATTTTCAAGGATATTGATAAAAATACGGTTGATTTTACAGATAACTATGACGGAACCATGAAGGAGCCGGTGCTGCTGCCAACCACCTTCCCTAATATTCTGGTGAATCCGAACCAGGGAATTGCCGTTGGTATGGCCAGCAATATTTGCAGCTTTAATCTTGAGGAAGTGTGTGAAACTACGATAGCATTTTTGAAAGATGAACATGTTGATATTACAAAGACCTTAAAGGCGCCGGATTTCCCGGGCGGAGGACAGCTGATCTATAATGAAAAGGATATACGGGAGATATACAGTACGGGCAGAGGCAGTATCAAATTGCGGGCCCGATACAAATATGACAAGAAGAACAGCTGCATAGAAATCTATGAGATTCCTTATACAACCACGGTGGAAGCAATTATTGACAAAGTTATTGAACTTGTCAAGCAGGGGAAAATAAGGGATATTACGGATATAAGAGATGAAACCGATTTAAGCGGATTAAAGATTGCTTTGGATATTAAAAAGAATACAGATCCGGACAAATTAATGTATAAACTGTTTAAGATGACTCCTTTACAGGACAGCTTCAGCTGTAATTTTAATATTTTGATTAACGGAGTTCCAAGAGTTTTGGGTGTCAAAGAAATTTTACATGAATGGACTCTGTTCCGAATAAATTGCATTAAGCGTCAGTTGGTATTCGATATTGATAAAAAGTCCGATAAGCTCCATTTGCTCAAAGGATTGAAAAAGATACTGTTAGACATTGATAAAGCAATAAAAATTATCAGAGGAACCGAACAGGATTCGGAGGTTGTTCCCAACTTAATGAAGGGATTCGATATTGATGAGCTTCAGGCGGAATTTATTGCAGAAATAAAGCTCAGGAATTTGAACAAGGAATATATTTTAAAACGCACGGAAGAAATCGACAGCCTGGAAAAAGAAATTGAAGATTTGCAGGCTACTCTTAAGGACGAATCCCGTATAAAGAAGATTATCATCAAAGAGCTTAAAGAGGTAGTAAAAAAATACGGTCAGCCCAGAAGAACGGAAATTATCTATGAAGAAAATATGGAGGAAATTGCAGAAGAGCATTTCATAGAAGATTATAATCTGAAAATTTTCCTTACCGACCAGAATTACCTGAAGAAGATTTCACTGGTTTCCTTAAGGGGGAGTGCGGAGCATAAGCTGAAGGAAGAGGATTCGATTATTCAGGAAATCGATACAAGCAATAAGTCCGACTTGTTGTTATTCAGCAATAAACAGGCGGTTTATAAGGTGAAGGTATATGAAATTAATGACTGCAAGGCAAGCAGTCTGGGTGAATATCTGCCTAATCTGCTGGAGCTGGACAGCGACGAAAAAATTATATATATTACAGCTACCGACGATTATAAGGGATATATGCTGTTTGGTTTTGAAAACGGCAAGGTGGCAAAGATTGATATGAGCAGCTATGCGACCAAAACAAACCGCAGGAAGCTTGCAAATGCTTATTCGGATGTTTCGAGGCTGGTATATGTGGGTTGGATTCCTGAAGATGTTGAGCTGGTAGCTTTTAGCAGCATTAATAAGGTACTGATTTTCAATACCTCCAACATTAATCCCAAAACCACAAGAAACTCTCAGGGGGTACAGGTTTTAAGAGGGAAAAAGGGCAGTACCATGATAAAAATAAAAAGAATCGATGAAGTTCAGTTTACTGATTTGGATTACTACAGGACAAAGAATATTCCTGCAACGGGCTGTTATTTGAAGCCGGAGGACAATCCGGAAAATCAGATTACCTTATGGCAGGAATAAAAGAAATGGATTAATAAATGTAATGAAAGTGTGACCTATGGTCCAATGCCATAAAGTTCAGATAACATATGGTTGAACGATAGCTGAACAATTATTTTACATTGTTTGAAGGTATATAGATGGTAGGGGCGGACGACCCTGTCCGCCCGCTGCTTGTATCCTATTTTAATCCTTTTGTAACCTTCAGGCGTGTCAGCGCTCTGCGTAAGGCAGCCTGTGTTCTCAGGTGCTCTATCTGGCTTTCTTTCTGGCGGAGCCTTTCTTCTGCTCTTTCCTTGGCTTCCTGGGCTCTTTTTGCGTCAATTTCCTCAGGCCATTCCACACTATCTGCGAGAATAATCACATAATCGGGCATGACTTCAATGAAGCCGTTGGAAATAGCCGCGATTTTCCATTGATCCTGAATTTTAATTTTTAACTCTCCAATGGAAATGGCCGTAACCATCGCATCATGGCCTGGCAGTATCCCCATGCTGCCGTCAACAGCCGGTATGATAACCATTTGAACGTCACCGCCAAAGAATATTCTGTCAGGTGCAAGAACTTCCAGATAAAAAGTGGAAGTCACGATTACCCCTCTCCCTTCAATGCTTTTGCTTTTTCCTTGACTTCATCAATAGTGCCGGTCATATAAAAGGCGGCTTCAGGATATTCATCCATGTTCCCTTCAATAATTTCTTTAAAGCCTCTGATGGTCTCTTTCAGAGGAACATATTTGCCTTTCATGCCGGTAAAGGTTTCAGCTACAAAAAGCGGCTGTGAGAGGAACCGTTGAATTTTTCTTGCCCTGAACACCGTCAGCTTATCTTGTTCGGAAAGCTCTTCCATACCCAGAATGGCAATAATGTCCTGAAGCTCTTTGTATCTTTGCAGGATTTCCTGGGTTTTTCTTGCCGTTTGGTAATGCTCTTCTCCTACAATGGAGGGCTCCAGAATTCGGGAGGTGGAATCCAACGGATCGACCGCAGGATAGATACCTAATTCCACAATATGCCTTGACAGGACGGTTGTTGCATCAAGGTGGGCAAATGTGGTTGCCGGTGCCGGGTCGGTTAAATCGTCCGCAGGTACATAAACAGCCTGGACGGATGTAATAGAGCCTTTTTTTGTAGAAGTAATTCTTTCCTGCAGTGCACCGACTTCGGTGGCAAGAGTAGGCTGATATCCTACGGCAGAAGGCATTCTGCCAAGCAGAGCGGATACTTCTGAGCCTGCCTGAATGTACCTGAAAATATTATCAATGAACAATAAAACATCCTGACCTTCTTTGTCGCGGAAGTACTCTGCCATGGTTAAGCCGGTTAGTGCTACACGCATTCTGGAGCCCGGAGGCTCGTTCATTTGTCCGAACACGAGGGCAGTTTTTTCAAGGACTCCGGATTCCTGCATTTCTTTCCACAAATCATTGCCTTCACGGCTTCTTTCACCTACACCTGTAAAAATGGAATAGCCTCCATGTTCTGTAGCTATATTTCTGATGAGCTCCATAATCAAAACGGTTTTACCTACTCCGGCACCGCCAAACAGGCCAATTTTACCGCCCTTTGCATAAGGAGCCAGAAGGTCAATGACCTTAATACCGGTTTCCAATACCTCTGTAACAGGATTTTGTTCATTAAATCCGGGAGCAGTGCGGTGAATTTCCCATTTTTCCGTACTGTTTACAGGACCTTTATTATCAATGGCTTCTCCCAGCACATTAAAAAGTCTGCCGAGAGTGGCTTTGCCTACCGGTACTTTTATTGGTGTGCCGGTATCGATTACCTCAAGTCCCCGAATCAGTCCTTCGCCGGAGCTCATGGATATGCAGCGGACCGTATCATTGCCAAGATGCTGTGCAACTTCCACCACAATATTTTTATTGTTTCCTGTTATAACTAATGCATTGTTGATGGAAGGGAGGTGCCCTTTTTCAAATTGCACATCAATAACCGGTCCGATTACTTGTATAATCTTTCCTTTATTTTGTGGTTCATTCATGGAACTACCTCCTTTCAATTTATTACTGAAATATCCTGCTGCCTCCTACGATTTCAGATATTTCCTGAGTTATTGCCGCTTGACGGGCATGGTTATATAACAGTGTAAGCTGCTTAATCATTTCTTTGGCACTATTTGTGGCGGAATCCATAGCCAACATTCTTGCACTTTGCTCACTGCAAAAGGATTCAACCAGAGCGCCGAAAATAAGTCCTTTTACATATCCGGGTACCAGGATATCCATTACTTTTTCCGGTGAAGGACTGTATTCCAAATATTCCTTATAACGTTCACCGGGTTCCAAAGGAATATCAAATTCGGACTTTTCAAGCGGAAGCACTTTTATGATTTCGGGCTGCTGCTTTATTGCAGATTTTATATGGGTATAAATGATATATATTTCATCCAGCATTTGCTGCTCAAATAAAGAGATCAGCAATTCTCCAATCTCTCTGGCCCTGTAAAAGGTAGGGCTTTGAGCAGTATATAAAAATTCTACGTCGATATTGTAATTTTTGCGAATAAAGTAGTCGCGTCCCATTTGTCCGATTACAAATAAAAATTGTTCTGTGTGCTGTATTTCAGAATGATGCTTCATGGTTTCTTCTGCCAGCTTTATTACATTATGATTATAGGAGCCGCAAAGCCCCTTATCTGCGGTTATTATTACATACCCAATTTTCCTTGGGCCTGAAGAAGAATCTCTTTTATCGAAATATTTGTGTGTTTCTATACCGGTACTGTGTGCAATAATATCCTTCATGGTAGCTTGTATTTTTTCAAAATAGGGCAGAGTGTCATTTAGCTGCTTTCGGGCCTTTTGCATTTTGGACGACGCAATAAGATTCATGGCTTTGGTAATCTGCATGGTATCTTTTATGCTTTTGATTCTGGAGCGGATATCACTCATACTTGCCATAGGTTTTAAACACCTTCCTTGTTGAAAACAGGTTTGAATTCTTCAATAGCTTTTTTTAGCATTTCTGCCGTATGGTCATCCAAGTCCTTTGATGAAATGATGGATTCAGATATTTGAGGATAATGCTTTTCAATAAATTCCACCAGCTTGTTTTCAAAATCCTTAACCTTTTCTACAGGAATATCAGCCAGCAGCTTATGGGTAACAGCATATATAATAATAACCTGATGATGGAGCGGAATGGGCTGATATTGGGGCTGCTTAAGTGTCTGAACGATTTTAGCGCCCTGGTCCAGGGCATCCCGCGTGGATTTATCAAGCTCGGAGCTGAACTGTGTGAATACTTCAAGCTCACGGTATTGGGCAAGGTCAAGCCGCAATCTTCCGGATACTTTTTTCATTGCTTTGGTTTGTGCTGCTCCTCCTACTCTTGATACCGACAAGCCTACATTGACAGCAGGCCTTATTCCGCTGAAAAAAAGCTCGCTTTCAAGAAAAATCTGACCGTCGGTTATGGATATAACATTGGTTGGAATATATGCCGATACATCACCTGCAAGGGTTTCAACAATAGGCAGTGCAGACATGGAGCCTCCCCCCAGTTCGTCGCTTAGTCTTGCTGCACGTTCAAGCAATCTTGAGTGCAGATAAAAAACGTCACCAGGAAAAGCTTCTCTTCCCGGCGGGCGGCGAAGCAAAAGGGACATGGCACGATAAGCTGCCGCATGCTTGGATAAATCATCGTATACAACTAAAGTATCCTTTCCGTTATACATAAAATATTCTGCCATGGCACAGCCGGCATATGGGGCAATATACTGCAAGGAAGGCAATTCGCTTGCTGTGGCCGAGACAACAATGGTATATTTCATAGCACCATACTGTTCAAGCACGGTTACCAGCTTTGCCAGGGAAGAAGCTTTTTGACCGATTGCAACATAAACGCATATGACATCATTATTCTTCTGATTGATAATGGTATCAATTGCAATAGCCGTTTTCCCGGTTTGCCTGTCACCGATTATTAATTCACGTTGGCCGCGGCCGATGGGAAACATTGAATCAATGGCCATAATACCGGTATGAAGAGGCACATTTACAGATTTTCTGTCAACCACATTGGGTGCTTCACATTCTATATCCCGATATGTACTTGTTTGTATTTGCCCTTTTCCGTCAATTGGCTGCCCCAGTGCATTGACGACTCTCCCAAGCAGGGCTTCTCCTACGGGGACACTAACTTTTTTTCCTGTTCTTTTGACCATATCCCCTTCACGAATGCCCAATTCAGGGCCTAAAAGCACACAACCCACATTGTCTTCTTCCAGATTTAGTGCCATTCCCAAAGCGCCATTGGAGAATTCCAGTAATTCACCGTACATGCAATTATCCAGTCCGTAAATGCGGGCAATGCCGTCACCGATTTGGATGATGTAGCCAATCTCTTCAAGCTCTGTTTTAATATGATAGTTTTCGATATGATGCTTGATAACGGAAGTGATGTCTTCAGGTTTCATGTTCATGGTATCACCTCGACAATAAATCATGTTTCATTTTTACCATCATCTTTTTTATGCTGTTGTCAATGATTTCATTTCCAATAATAAGCTTAAAGCCTCCAATGAGGTTTTGGTCAATTTTATAAGTCAGATAAACATCAGAAGCGTGATATTTTTGTTTCAGCTTTTCTTTGATGTGGGATATTTCCGATTCTTCCGGAGGAAAAGCAGAAACCAAAACAACATCAAGGGTTCTCGTGTAATGCTGCAGTTCCTTTTTATAATTTATAAGTATGTCCTCTAAAAGGCTTAAGCGATTCTTTTTTATAAGCAGAACCAAAAGGTTCAGAATGTTTTTATGAATACCGGTACCGAATAAAGCCTCCAAGAGGCTTTCTTTTGAGGAAAGCTCCGTTTCAGGATTGGACAGGATATTGGTAATCATGCGGTTCTCTTTAATAACTTGAATACATTTCTCAAGCTGTTCTCCATAGAGCCTGGCAGTATTGTCTCCAATGGCAATTTGAAAAAGGGCTTGTGCATACCTTTTAGCCAGAAGGTGCATTAAGCGACCCCCTCTTCATTTAAAAAGTTTTCAACAATTCTTTTGTTTTCTTCCGTATTCATATTCTTTTGCAGAATTTTAGATGCCGCTGCAAAAGCAAGGGTGATAATTTCATTCCGGATATTTTTTAGAATGTTTGCTCTTTCCGCTTCTATCGCTTTGTATGCTTTATTCATAATCTCTTCCGCATCTTTTCTTGCCTGCATAATGATTCTTTCATATTCATCTTCCGCTTTCTTTTTTGATTCGGCGATAATTTTTTCAGCTTCTTTATAGGCTGCTTCAAGTTTTTCTTCATATTGCTTTTTTATGCTTTCCGCTTCGGCAATTTTGCTTTTCGCCGTATTAATGTCATTTTGGATGCTGTTGGTTCGGTTTTCCATAAAATCAGTAACGGGCTTAAATAAGAATTTCTTTAGTAATAGGTACAAAATAAGCAAGTTTACCATAATCCAAAAAATATGCGGGAAATGTATGTTTACCAAGTATATTCACTCCTCATCTAAAGAAAAGAATAATCAATATGGCTATTACCAAACCGTAAATGGCGGTTGCCTCTGCAAGGGCGCTTCCCAGCAAGAGAGCTTTGTTAATGTCATTTGCAGCTTCCGGCTGCCTTGCTACCGATTCAACCGCTTTTGAAGTGGCCATGCCAATGCCTATACCTGCTCCAATTCCTGTAAATACGGCAATTGCTGCCGCTATTGCTATTCCCATAATCCATAACCTCCTATTCAATTGCTTCCTTAATATATAGTGTGGTCAAAAAAACGAAGACAGCCATTTGAATCAGTCCGTCAAAGATGTCAAAGTAAATACTGAGGATTGCCGGTAACGCAAGTGGGATAACCTGATAAATAAGTTCCATGATGATAAAGCTTCCGAGTATGTTACCAAATAAACGCATGCATAAGGATAACGGTCTTATAAATAGCTCCAGAATATTCATTGGCAGAATAAACGGGAGCGGTTCACTGAAATGCTTAAGCCAACCCTTAAGGCCTTTAAACCGTATGCTTGCTGCGATTACAGCAGTAATGCTCATAATTGAAAGTGCTGTTGTTACATTCAAATCTTTTGTGGGCGGCTTAAAGCCAAAAATGGAAATTGTATTTGCCAGAGAAAGATATAAGGCGAGGGTACCGAGGAATGGAGCAAATACACGCCATTCTTGTCCTACGGTTCCCTTTACAAAGCCATTGATAAAGCCTACTACAAGCTCTGCATAGTTTTGAGCACCTGTAGGAACTGTTTTCAAATGTCGGGTTACTGCCATAGATGGTATTACCAATATCAGCATAATCAACCATGTTACAGCAATAGACTGCGGTACAGCGATGCCTTCTAAAAGGGGAATGGTGAAGGCAATGTGAGGCTGCAGCTCTTCCATCAGCTTTTCAGGCAAATTTTCCACCGTTATCACGACCTTTCCTGCTATGCATACACATCATACTTATGATTACACAAAAATAAAAAAATTTGCATAGAATTTAAAATTTAATGGGTAGTAGACAAGCAGTTTTTTAATCTATTAAGCGAAGGGAGGTGATAAAATGCCGGTAATTTTTAATCCTCATGACAGCAGCATACAGATAAAATTCAATACAGGTACCGATAGAGAAGGAAAGCCTGTGATTAAGACAAAAACCATCGGCAGCATAAAGCCTTCTGCAGCCGACCAGGATGTAATGGAGGTTGCACAGGGACTTGCAAGTCTTCAGCAGTATGCTCTTGCAAGTGTTATCAGAGTAAATGAGGGAGAACTGCTTAATAGTTAGGAGGTAATTAGATGGCACAGACATTAGAACTGACTTTTATAAATGCGGCAGACAAGAACTTTACCATTTCACTTGACAATCCAAGGGAAGGTCTGACAGGAACAGAAGTAAAGGCTGTAATGGATATGATTGTATCAAAAAACATTTTCAGAACTTCCGGCGGAGATGTAGTTCAGCCGGCAAGAGCACGACTGATAAATAAGGACATTACCGAGCTGGAATTGTTGTAACATCAATTTGTCCCCTCTCATATAATAATCCGGGAGGGGATTTTCTATGTTAAAAGGTACTTTGCGCTGCAGCAAAACGGATGGTTTCGGAATACCCCGATGTTGTACTATGCTGTTTGAGAATGGAATTTATCAGGGCTTTTTTACAGATCGCAGCTGTTATAAAATAAACAGCTCTGTGAAAATATATATGGTTAAGATTAACCTTGGTTCACAGACTATTGTTTTTCATTATAATACCGGCGAGCTTGTTCTGCGGCCGGGTGAAAGCAAGGTATTTGCTCATGTGTGGAATATTCCCAAGGATTATGAGCCGGGTTGTTATCGAATAGAAGGCTACGATGATGCAGAGGAGCTAAGACATATCAAATTTTACATACCTATCGTAATTATCGGATATTAATATCAAATTTTATAAATGGTAAAAAAATTGTATTATGAGAAGTGAAATCAAATAACCTTGACAAAGTGGTTAATTAAAAGTAAAATTTATGTAAAACATATATTTTTTAGCTTGGGGTTTATTCTGGGTGGGACATATAATTATTAAGAAATTATACGGTTATAATATTTATATGCTGGCATCCAAGATGTGACAGAGGAGGAATATGTTTTGAAGGAGGCGTTCAATCTTCAGAGTCTGGATTATCTGCCGTATATTATTACAGAGCATGATGTAGTAATATCCGTAGGTTATGCCTTTATGAACCTCACAGAATACAGCAAGGAAGAACTTATTAATAAAAGCATTTCGCAGATATTTGAAATGTTGAGGATCAGTATATGCAGTGATACGGTTGCAGCAAGTGATAAAAGCAACGGTTTTTTGTTTACAAAGCGATATGAATGCAGACAGGTTATTATTATCAGAAAGCCGGGGCTAAGCAGTTCTTCAATGATATATGTCTTTCTTGAAAAACCTGATTCACGTCTTGAATATAAGTTTCCGGTCGTTCATCACTTATGTGAAGAAAATATGTTTGGAGTGGCTCTTTTTAGCTATCCTGATATTATATTGCTCAAAGCAAGCCAGGCGTGGCTGGATTTTTTCGGTGAACCATACAATAAAAAAGAAAACAGTTTGGGCAAATTTATTGGTGATATTATAGCCAATTGGAAAGGGAGCACATTCGAGGAGATATGGAATACGGTACTAAAAACCGGAGCAACATACCGAAACAAAGAGTATAAACATGAAAACAGCCAAAAAGAAGTTATTTATTTGGATATCAGTATTACTCCCATCTATGAGCATGGACAGCTGCGGTACTTTGTGGAGATTACTTCGGATATAACCGACAGAATATTAGATAAGAAGCGCATTGAAGAGCAGGCATTAATTATTGAACAGAAAAATTATGAGCTGGAAAAAGCGCTGAAAATGAAGGAAGAGTATTTCTCATTTATGTCCCATGAGTTTAAAACGCCTCTTACTATTATCAATACTGCAGTGCAAGCCTTAGAGAGTTTGTGCGGGGATGAGATGTCCAATAGGGCAAAGGCATTTATCAGGAAGATTCGCCAAAATTCGTTCAGGCAGCTGCGTCTCATAAATAATATTTTGGATATTACCAGAGCAGACGGAGGGTATCTGAAAATAAACAAGAAAAATGCGGATATCATATCCATGACCAATGCCATTACCGAATCGGTGGCATTATATGCCCGTGAAAAGGGGATTAACCTGACTTTTTCCTCTGAGGTAGATAAGAAAATCATTGCAATAGATGATGAAAAATATGAACGTATCCTTTTGAATATCTTGTCCAATGCCTTTAAATTTACACCAAGAGGAAAAAGCGTTCATGTCAATATCGTTTTGGATGAAAAATATGTATGTATAGAAGTCAAGGATGAAGGTATCGGTATACCTGAAGAAAAACAAGTGATGATATTTGAACGTTTTAAGCAAGTTGACAGCAGCCTGGTCCGCAACTCCGAAGGTACAGGTATAGGCTTGAGTCTGGTCAAGCTGTTGGTGGAGGCCATGGGAGGAAAGATTAGCGTGGAAAGCGAAGAAGGCAGCGGTTCAACCTTCAGGATATGGCTTCCCGATACGGTTGTTGATGAAGAAGATCAGTTGGTTATGGAATGTGTTAATGATTATCGTTTAATTCAGGCAATAGACATTGAGTTTTCGGATATTTATTCGTCATAGATGGCTGGGTATGAAAAATTACGAAGAAAAATTGAGTGGAATTATTGAAATTCAATCAATAATTCTTTTTTTTGTGGATTTTTATATTTGTATTGCTTTTATCATTTCATGTAACTATAATAATAAGGGACAAATTGTTAAAATGATTGATGTGTGAGGTAAATCAATTTAAATGATTGACAACGAACAAATGTTCTGGTAATATTTAACTTAAACAGTGCATTAAATTGCATTGTAGAATAGTATTGCTTTACAGGAGGAGAGGATATGGACTCATTTAAATGGATATGGGGATATATGAAGAAATACAAATACCGGATTTTTTTTGCATTTATCCTTGTACTGGCATGTTCGTTAACAAGCATGGTAGTACCATATTTTTCAGGAGTGGTGGTTGATCAGGTAATTCTTGGCGGAAACACGCAGATCCTTCTTCCTATTATAGGGATCATGATTGCCGTTACTTTGGCAAGATCGGTCGGCAGATATTCATTTCAGATTATTCTTGAATATGTTTCACAAAATGTCATATTTGAAATCAGAGAAATTACTTATAAACGTTTGCAGGAGCTGGATTTTGATTTTTTTGACAATAACAGAACCGGTGATATCATGGCAAGGATGACGGGAGATGTCGAAGCAGTGAGACATTTTGTGGCATGGGTCACATACATGGTTTTTGAAAACCTGGCTATTTTGGTATTTGCCGTTTCATTTATGTTCTGTGTAAATGTTAAGCTGACATTATTATTACTTTGCATTACTCCTATAACGGGCTGTCTTGCATATAAGATGACAAGTGAAGTAAAACCAACCTTTGCAGCAATAAGAGAACAGTTTTCAAGACTTAATTCGGTTGTTCAGGAAAATATCAGTGGGAACCGGGTTGTAAAGGCATTTGCAAATGAAGATTATGAGATTGAAAAGTTTTCAAAAGAAAATGTTGCCTATAAACAGAGAAATCTTGAATCGTCGGCTATTTGGGAAAAGTACCTGCCGGTACTTGATTCCCTGGCGGGTGTGCTGGTTGTTATTATGATTCTGGCAGGAGGCATTATGGTTATTCATGGCTCAATGACTATGGGTGAACTGGTTAGCTTTAACAGCTTTATATGGGCGTTGAATAACCCTATGCGTATGGTGGGTTGGCTAATTAATGATATACAGAGGTTTAACGCTTCTGCCGTTAAAATTATTGCACTGATGAATACAAGGCCTAAAATCAGAAATTCAAAAAATTCAATTAAAAAGGACCGAATTAAAGGACGGGTTGAATTTAAGAATGTCAGCTTCAGTTATAAAGATGAGCAGGTATTGAAAAATGTAAGCTTTTCTGCTTGCCCTGGGCAAACCATCGCTATTATCGGTCCCACAGGTTCGGGTAAGTCTACTTTGATCAGTCTTATATGCAGGTTTTATGACTGTACCGACGGCGAAATACTGATAGATGGTATTAATATTAAGGATATGGATATCAGAAAACTAAGGCAGAACATATCTGTAGCCATGCAAGATATTTTCCTTTTTTCAGATACCATTGAAGGAAATATTGCTTATGGAGTTCCCCATGCAACAATGCAACAGGTGGAACAGGTTGCTATGGCGGCAGGGGCCCATGATTTTATTGTTTCCCTGCCGGAAGGATATGATACCATTGTAGGTGAGCGGGGTGTAGGACTGTCAGGCGGACAAAAGCAGAGAATAGCCCTTGCGCGAGCACTGCTGAAAAATCCATCCATATTGATTTTGGATGACACTACATCCAGTGTGGATATGGAGACGGAGCATGCTATCTATAAGTCCCTGAAATCATTTTATAAGGATAAGACAACCTTTATTATCGCACACAGAATTTCATCGGTTAAGGATGCAGATTTAATCCTTGTGCTGGAGAACGGAAGCATTGTAGAACAGGGAACACATAATGAGCTGATTCAAAAGAAAGGATATTATTACAGCGTATTTATCAACCAGTTTGGAGATTTTGACAATCTGTCGGTTAAGGAGGTGGGCTGATGGCAAGGAACAAGTATGATATTGATGAAGAGCTGGTGACAGGCTTTAATTTCAGCCATTTTTTAAGGTCATTAAAATATTTAAAGCCGTATAAGTTGAAAATTATCATAACAGTGCTTCTTATGCTTGTTTCAAGCTTTGCAAGCCTATTAGGTCCGTATTTGATTAAAATTGCGATGGATAACAAAATTCCTGATAAGGATATAAAAGGTTTGGTGGTATTGGCAGGAATTTATCTGATTTCGCTGGTTGTTACAGGGATATGCATGAAATTCAGAATCCGGTCAATGTCACAGGTGGGGCAGAGTATCATTCATGATATACGAAAGGATTTATTTGTCCATTTGCAAAAGCTCCCGTTTACATACTACGACAGCCGGCCCCATGGGAAAATATTGGTGAGAGTTGTAAACTATGTAAACTCATTAAGCGACTTGTTGTCAAACGGACTTATTAATTTGATTACCGATTTGTTCAGCCTGATTGTGATTATCGGATTTATGCTTGTCATTAATGTACGGCTTACTATTGTCAGCATGACGGGCATTCCTGTACTGATGACAGTGATATTCCTGTTAAAGGGTGCCCAGCGTAGGGCATGGCAGACGCTAAGTGCAAAGCAGTCCAATATGAATGCTTATATACATGAAAGCATATGCGGTATGAAGGTTACCCAGTCTTTTGCCCGTGAAAAAGAAAATTTGAGAATATTTAAGGATGTCAGCAATCAATACCGGGTATCGTGGCTTAGGGCCGTTAAGCTTCAATTTCTTTTATCGCCGGTAATAGAAAATATATCTTCACTTGTTATAGCAGCGGTATATTTAATTGGTATATCGTGGATAGACAATGGAATAACCGTGGGAGTCCTGATTGCTTTTATCGGTTACATCGGCAGGTTCTGGACGCCTATTACCAATCTGGGCAGCTTTTATAATTCACTTGTTAATGCTTCAGCATATCTGGAAAGGATATTTGAAACCATGGATGAAGAGCCGCTGGTGAAGGATGCGGATGATGCTTGTGAAATGCCCGAAATAAAAGGGAAAGTGGAATTCAGGAATGTTGATTTCAGTTATGAGGAAGGAAATAAGATTCTTAATAATATAAGCTTTTCGGTTCAACCGGGTGATACCATCGCTCTTGTAGGGCCAACGGGTGCTGGTAAAACTACTATTATTAATCTGCTCAGCAGGTTTTATGAAATTCAGAACGGGCAGATATTGATTGATGATATGGATATCAGCAAGGTAACCCTGAAATCTCTGAGAAAGCAAATGGGTGTAATGCTGCAGGATACTTTTATCTTTTCCGGAACCATTATGGATAATATACGCTACAGCAGGCTGGATGCTACGGATGAGGAGGTAATTGAAGCCGCCAAGGCGGTTAAGGCCCATGATTTTATTGTAACATTGAAGGATGGTTATTATACCGAGGTAAATGAGAGAGGTTCCAGGCTGTCGGTAGGGCAACGGCAGCTGATATCCTTTGCAAGAGCGTTGCTTGCCGATCCGAAAATATTAATATTGGACGAAGCTACATCCAGTATAGATACACAGACAGAGATGGCTCTTCAGCAAGGCCTCGAAAGGCTTTTGAAGGGCAGAACCTCATTTATTATTGCGCACAGGCTGTCCACTATTAAAAATGCAACAAGAATTATGTATATTGATGACGGACAAATTATTGAACAAGGTACGCATGATGAGTTAATGGATAAAAAAGGTGCTTACTGGAAGCTATACAGCGCACAGTACAGCTTTTTGGAAGCGATATAAAGTGCAGGGAATGCATCCTCTGCGCTTTTTGTTTTACATATTTATTGATTTTAAATAGATAGATAGGGTAAAAATATTACAGGGCAACATAGGTCCGTATAGAATTTTGGTAGGAGTGGAAAATATGGTTCATATTAAACCTTTTACATTTATTATATTTGGCGGCACAGGGGATTTGGCTATCAGAAAGCTTATTCCTGCACTGTACAATTTATATTTTGAAAAAAATCTCAGCGTACCGTTTTCAGTCATTGGCATATCGAGAAAGCCAATGACCCATGAAGAATTCAGAAACTTTTTTATTGAAGGCGTAAAGAATTTTTCACGCAATCCTTATGAAGAGGAAAAGTATAAAAACATGGCGTCTTCTTTTTATTATATTTCCGGTGATCTGCAAGAGGATGGAACATATAACCGGTTGAAAGACATATTGGCACCTATCGAGAATGTTGCAAAGAACCGATTGTTTTATCTGGCAACAGCACCGCAATATTTCCCTGTTGTTATAGAACACTTGACAGAACATCACCTGCTGGAAAAAGGAACGGTCAATCCATGGCATCGGGTTATTATCGAAAAGCCTTTCGGCTCTGACCTTAATTCGGCCAGAATACTTAATCAGCGGCTTGAGAAAATGGTTGATGATTCCCAGTTATACAGAATTGACCATTATCTTGGCAAGGAAGCGGTACAGAATTTCATGGTTTTGCGCTTTGCCAACGGAATATTTGAACCTTTATGGAACAATAAGCATATCGATCATATACAAATTACGGTATCGGAAACCGTTGGAGTAGGCAAAAGAGGAAGATATTATGAAAATGCAGGCGCTTCAAAAGATATGCTGCAAAATCATATTCTTCAGCTTCTTTCATTGATTGCCATGGAACCACCTGTTGATTTTGATGCCGATTCCATATCCGCTGAAAAAGTAAAGGTGCTCAAGACGTTAAGACTGTTTCATGGTTCTGATGTTGTCAGGGGTCAATATGAGGGATATACGGAAGAAAAAGATGTAGATCCGAACTCCACTACCGAAACATTTATTGCTGCAAAGCTGGAAATTTATAATTGGAGATGGGCAGGCGTACCTGTATATATAAGGACAGGTAAGAATCTCAAACAAAAGAAGTCGGAAATTGTCATCCAGTTTTTGAATACTTCCTATAATTTGTACAAAAACAATGTAATACCTCCTAACAGACTGGTTATTGCCATTGAACCGGGAACAGGATTTGATATACAATTTAATGTTAAGGAACCAAAGGGAAATGAACTAAACATAAGGCCTGTAAAAATGAATTTCTGCCATCAATGTGAATTTGGCAGCAATACTCCTGAAGCATATGAAAGGCTTATACTGGATGCCATAGCAGGAGATGCTTCTTTGTTTACAAGCTGGAAGGAAATAGAATATTCATGGTTGTTTATAGAAAATATAATTAAGAAATATCAGGGCATAAAGCCTTTTATATACCCAAAAGGAACCTGGGGGCCTCAGGAAGCAGATGAACTTCTGAATAAGGAAGGGAGGGAGTGGTACTATGGCAGTATACGACGTAACAATGCCAATCCATGCGGAAATGGCTGTATACAAAAATAAAGAGGAGTTTAAGCCTTCCATTGAAAAGGTGCGTACTATAGAGCAAGGGAGCAATGAATCCAGGATTACCTTATATTCCCATGCAGGTACGCATGTTGATGCACCTTATCATATGTCTGAAAGCGGGTACAGGCTTGATGACATTCCGCTAAATAAGCTATATGGAAAATGCAAGGTATGGGACCTGTCACATATAGAGGATTGTATAGAAAGACAGGATATTGAAGCAAAGCCTGTAGAAAAAAATGATTTTATTTTTATTAAAACCAAAAATTCCTTTGAGGATCAGTTTAACTATCAATTTGTCTATCTATCGGCAGAGGCTGCCCAATATTTGGCGGATAAAGGAATTGCAGTGGTAGGTATCGATGCTTTCAGTATTGAAAGGAATCATCCTGAACATCCTACTCATCATATACTAATGGAAAACGATGTCCTTATTGTTGAAGGGCTGCGGTTGAAGGAAATTTCTGAGGGTGAATATATGGCGGTTATTGCGCCTCTTCTTATTGCAGGAGGGGATGGCGCTCCGGCCAGAGTATTATTAATCAGGGATTAAAAATAACAAGGTATTTTTATGACAAAAAACATGACAATCCTTTAAGGTTAATATATAATATATTATTGTGTACAGTAATTTACGATTTAGGAAGGGTGTGCGTAATGTGAGAGGAGTCAATGTGCCCCTGTATGATGTGAAAAAAATTACCGATTTAAAGGATATGATATCTCAAAGTGCGGAATTATTTGGAGAAAAGCCTGCATTTCTTGTAAAAAACAAGAATGAAAGCGAATATCAGCCCATATCCTATATACAATTCAAGGAAGATATTGAAGCTCTGGGAACGGCACTGATCAGTCTGGGACTTAAGGATAAGCGGATTGCCATAATGGGTGAAAACCGGTATGAGTGGGCTGTAACTTATTTGGCGGTTGTTAATGGTGTAGGCATTATTGTTCCTTTGGATAGGGAATTGCCTGTTAAAGAAATTGAAAACCTTATTACGGTATCCAAGGTGAATGCCATTGTTTATTCAGGCAAGCATGAGGAAGATATATTAAGCATAAGCAATATATCGGAAAACATTCAGTATTATGTTAATATGGATAAAGACAGTGATCAGGATCCGTCCCTTTCCTTTTGGAAGCTTGTTGAGGAAGGAAGAAAGCTATTGAAACAAGGGGATCGGAGCTTCATTGATGCCAGAATTGATCCTGAAGAAATGAGAATTCTTCTTTTTACGTCCGGAACCACAGGTCTTGCAAAAGGAGTCATGCTTTCTCACAAAAATATATGTACAAATCTTATGGCTATGAGTTCCATGGTATATATTGATGAAAAAGATACCTTTCTTTCCGTTTTGCCCTTGCATCATACGTATGAGTGTACTTGCGGTTTCCTGTGTCCCATATACCGGGGCAGTACGGTGGCTTATTGTGAGGGACTGCGTCATATTGTAAAGAACCTTAAAGAATCGAAGGCCACAATGATGCTGGCGGTACCGCTTATTTTTGAATCCATGTATAAAAAAATATGGCAGCAGGCGGAAAAAAACGGGATGGCCTCAAAAATGAAAGCAGCCCTTAAGATTAGCAACTTTCTGAAGTTTTTTGGAATAGATATTTCAAAAAAGATATTTAAGAAGATACATAGTAACCTGGGTGGCCATATGCGGTTACTGATTAGCGGGGCCGCAGCAATTGACCCCATAGTTGCAAAAGGCTTCAGGGACTTTGGTATTTTGTTATTGCAAGGATACGGTCTGACAGAATGTTCGCCTATTGTTGCATTGAACAGGGATTGCAACTATAGGGATGATGCAGCCGGATTGCCTATGCCGGGAGTGGAAGTGCAAATTAATAATCCAAATGATGAAGGCATAGGAGAAATTATTTGCAAGGGCGGCAATATCATGCTGGGATATTACGAAAATGAAGCGGCAACAAATGCAGTTATGAAAGATGGATGGTTTTATACCGGTGATTTGGGTTTTATGGACAAAGACGGATTTGTTCATATTACCGGAAGGCAAAAAAATGTTATTGTAACCAAAAACGGAAAGAATATATTCCCTGAAGAGGTTGAAAGCTATCTCAACAGGAGCCCGTATATTGCTGAAAGTCTTGTATGGGGCAAGTTTGACCAGGAAAGCGGAGAAACATACGTAAATGCTCAGATTATGCCTGACTATGAAGCCATTGAAGAAAAGCTTGGCAAGGAATATTCGGAGGATGATATCAAAAAGCTGCTTAGCAGTGAAGTAAGAAATGTTAATCATAATATGCCTTTGTACAAGCGTATTGTTGATTTTACAATAAGAAAAGAAGAGTTTAAGAAAACAACTACCAGGAAAATAAAAAGATATTTGGAGCATCCGGAAAAATAGAATTAGATAACATGAATTAACGGGCGGACAAAGGCATCCGCCCATTTGTGCGAGAAATCAACAGCAATCTTTAATGTACTTCCACATTTTGTGCACCGGAGTTTCTTAAGATATCCGATATTTTATCGACATTGTTTTCTTCGGTTCTCATGCTCCAAAGGATTTTGCCCTGCCTTATATCGGATTCGTACCTTCTTCCGGCTTCTTCCGGTATTCCCAGGTCGGTAAGTCCGCCAATAATTCCGCCTGTTAAAGCACCTGAAAGAAGTCCTGCTATCGGTCCTGCGGCAGCAATTACACCAAGGCCGGGGATAACCATTGTTCCCATTCCCAGCAGCAGACCTGCCACTCCTCCTAAGATGCCTCCCGTAAAGGCACCATCTGATATATTATCATTTACAGGCCTGTTGTTATTAAAAGAATCGCCATCCTGATTCTGATGTTCGGATGTTTCTTTTGCTATTATGGATATATCATCTGTCCTTAATCCGGCCTCTTTTACCTGTCTTGCAGCTTGTTCCGCATCGCCGCGTGATGTAAAAATTCCTACAACCGTTTTAGCCATAAGTTTACCTCCTTATATTTTAGGGAATATATAGATTAATATTTGATATATGATTGGATTTTATTCCATATATCTTTATTTATATGGTTTACAAAAGAAAAGGATAATGGTAACATAATGATTAATATTGCAGTAATATTTATATTTTAAAAAGATAGGTGTGAGGTTTTTTGCCCCTTAGAAATATGTTTATAATGACTTTAATGGTTATCGCTTTCCCTTTAGCGATTTTATTTTATGACACAGATGCCTTTTTCTTACTCGTATCGTTTGTATTATTATATTTGTCGGTTGTAAATATAAAGGTACTTGTAGCGCAGGATGAGCGGCTTGATGAAGAAGCAAGTGAGGAGTATGAGAATGAGTTTGCTGAAATCAATCAGACCTTAGGAATTAATATTTATAAATTAGGCTATGGCTTTATTATTGCAGTTGATTTAATTTTTATTACATATTTTATTTATTCCTTTTTAATGCTGGATATACTTTTCTTAAAATCTATTGCAATAATATTAATGGCGGACTGGCTGTATGATATTATCAGGGTTATTGACCATATGATTAATGGATATGCTATAGAGGAAAATAAAGATTATGACTGGAAGGCCGGACTTAATGAATTTTATCTTTGGATGCACAATATTATGAACATAGGATTTATTATTGTTACATTTATGCTAATGTATATCATGTAGTTTCCATGTTTATAAGGGAGTGAGAAATGTGGGCAATATTAATTGGAGTCAGGTAAAGCAGGATGTATCTGCATTTGTACGTACAAATCAGCCTGAGGTTCTGGCTTTGGCAGTGAAAGTGGTTCAAACGATTATTATAATTGTAATATCATTCTTAATTATAAGATTTGGTTCCATAGCTATCAAAAAGTTTTTTGAAAGGCAAAAAGAGTTCAAATACAAGCTGGATACTAAAAGAACAGATACATTGTCGGCTTTATGCATAAGTATTTTAAGATATTCGATTTATTTTATTGCCGGTGTTACCATATTGCAAAGTGTTTTTGGAATCAATGCCACTACCCTTATTACTGCCGCAGGTGTGGGAGGTCTGGCTATCGGGTTTGGTGCCCAGAGCCTTGTAAAGGATGTTATTACCGGTTTTTTTATATTGCTGGAGGATCAGTTTTCCGTGGGGGATTCCATTACTGTGGAAAATATGAGCGGAATAGTGGAAGAAATAGGATTGCGTATAACCAAAATAAGAAATTATACGGGAGATTTATATATTATCCCCAACAGTGAAATAAGAAAGGTAACCAACCATACCCGGGGAGCAAAGGCTGCAATAGTTGACATCTCTGTTGCATACGAAGAAAATATAGATAGGGTTACGAATATACTGAATAGTCTATGCAAGGCATGCGCCGATGAAATGAAAGATATTGTTGAAGGTCCCACTGTTCTGGGTATAACAGAACTTGCAGATTCCGGTATTGTCATGCGGATATTTGCAAAAACGACAGCAGGCAAGCAGGGTGAGATTGAACGTGAAATAAGAAAAAGAATAAAAGTGACCTTCGAACAGGAAGGTATTGAAATACCATATAATAAGCTTGTTGTGATTAAAGACCATACTGAAGTTGGAGGGGGTTGATGTCAAATGCCTATGAAGCTGAATGTAGGGGATATTGTTGAATTAAAAAAACAACATCCTTGCGGAAGCAAGGAATGGGAAATATTAAGGGCAGGAATGGATTTCAGAATCAAATGCAAAGGGTGCGGACATCAGGTAATGCTCCCGCGTCCAAAACTGGAAAAGAGTATTAAGAAGGTTATAGCGGCGGTTAATGATAATCATTAATAATATTAAAAAATAAATATCATTCTTAGCATTAAGTGTTAAAAAGTCTGTTGACAAAAGAATAATGTATTGATAAAATTGAATACAATTACAATTTAATAACTTTAATAGCAATGAAAGAGATTAAAAGTATTCAATGCCTTAAGAGAGCCGATGGTTGGTGCAAATCGGTGGGTTGTATACATAATAAACTCGCTCTTGAGCTGTATATCTGAAATGGGAGATATTGTTTAATATCTTGCTCAGAATAGGATATACCGGAATAATCCGTTATTGTATGAGTAGATTTTACATACTCACTAAGACTGCTGTCGTGAGGCGGCAGTGAATTAGGGTGGTAACGCGATGATGGATTCCTCGCCCCTGAAGTTATGCTTCAGGCGCGGGGTTTTTTGATTATATTTGGTAGCAGTTAAGAATGAACTTGTTTTTACAGAGACGGAGGAGGTGATATATATGGAAATGACCGGAGCGGAGGTTCTGGTAAGGATGCTGGAATTTGAGGGCGTAAGTATGATTTTTGGATATCCGGGTGCGGCAAATGCTCCTATATATGATGTGCTGAGCAAGTCCCGGATTAAACACATACTTACCAGACATGAACAGGGAGCGGCACATGCAGCCAGCGGTTATGCAAGAGCGACAGGAAAAGTCGGCGTATGTATGGCTACATCAGGTCCCGGTGCTACCAATTTAATAACGGGAATTGCAACAGCATATATGGATTCGATTCCAATGGTAGCCATAACAGGGCAGGTTTCAACCGAAATGATTGGAAGAGATGTGTTCCAGGAGGTTGATATTACCGGAGCCACAGAGCCATTCTGCAAGCACAATTATCTTGTAAAGGATGTACATCGATTGGCTGAAATAATCCGGGAAGCATTCCATATAGCCTCAACAGGAAGGCCAGGTCCGGTGTTGATTGATATTCCCGTTGATGTGCAACAAAAAACAGTAGATTTTACAATACCGGGTGAACCGGATATTAGAGGATATAAACCAACATATAAGGGGCATGAGCTTCAAATTAAGAGAATTGCTGAGGCAATCGGTACAGCCAAAAGACCGGTGATATGTGCAGGAGGAGGGGTTATTGCTTCCGGAGCCAGTGAAGAATTGCTCAGGCTCATTGAAGCTGCAAATATACCGGTTACCACTACCTTGATGGGAATCGGTGCTATACCGTGCAGCCATCCGTTATATCTTGGAATGTTGGGTTCACATGGTGTTTTTGCTGCCAATCAGGCAGTATTAAAGGCAGATTTGCTGATTGTTATGGGTGCCAGAGCTGCAGACCGTGCTATTGGGCATACGGATAAGTTTGCTAGGCAGGCAAAAATTGTGCATATTGATATTGACCCTGCTGAGATAGGAAAGAATCTGGGTACACATATTCCCATTGTTGGGGATGTTAAAACCATTCTGAATAGCCTGATTGATTATATGGGAATAAACAATGGCTATGTGTATCAGGACAGGAATGAGTGGATAGATACTATCACACAGTTAAAAAATCAACAACGCCAAAAGAATATGGATTACATAAATGACGAATGTACATATGTAAACCCCAGATACGTGCTTCACGTTTTATCCGATATTACAGAAGGCAACGCAATTGTAACAACAGAAGTGGGTCAGAATCAGATATGGGCTGCAAACCATTATCGTACTTTACAACCGAGAGGATTTATCAGTTCAGGCGGTCTTGGTACAATGGGGTATGGACTTCCGGCGGCCGTAGGTGCAAAGCTCGGCAGGCCTGACAAAACGGTAATTGCCATAGTAGGTGACGGCAGTTTTCAAATGTCAATGCATGAGCTTGGGACAATGAAACAGTGGAATGTGGATATTAAAATTATCATGTTTAATAACCACAGACTTGGTATGGTACGCGAAATCCAGAAGCAGAAGTACAAAGGAAACTATTTTGCAGTTACCCTTGAAGGAAGTCCGGATTTTGTGAAATTAGCCGGAGCTTATGATATACCGGCAGAGCGTGTTGAACAAAACTCTCAAGTGGTAAACGCTCTGAATCGAGCATTCGGCTGTGAAGGCTCCTATTTGATTGAGTTTGTTGTAGATCCTGAAGAAAGTACTTTATAAGGGAGGTATTATGATGGCTAAGCATATTTTATCTGTTCTGGTTGAGAACCATGCTGGGGTGCTGTCGAGGGTGGCAGGTCTGTTTAGTCGAAGGGGATTCAACATAGACAGCCTTGCAGTTGGAGTGACGGAAGACCCTAATGTGTCAAGAATGACTATCGTAGTAGACGGCGATGACTATACGGTGGAACAGGTAACCAAACAGCTTAACAAGCTGATTGATGTAATTAAGATCAGGCAGCTGAGTCCTTCTGATTCGGTCAGCAGGGAGCTGGCATTGATTAAGGTTAATGCGACTTCGGCCACACGTTCGGAAATCATACAGATTGTTAATATATTCAGAGCAAAGATTGTTGATGTATCAAAAAATACTCTTACTATTGAGATGACCGGTTCTGAAGATAAAATTGAAGCTTTTGAAGAAATGCTAAAACAATTCGGAATCAGGGAAATAGTAAGGACCGGAATGATTGCCATTGAAAGAGGCAATCAGGTTATTAAAGCAAACAGCAACAATGATATTGTAGAATAGTATAAACATATAAATTTTAGGAGGTCAGATAAAATGGCAAAGTTATATTACGATAGCGATTGTAATTTGGATCTATTAAGAGGGAAAACGGTAGCAATTATTGGCTATGGCAGCCAGGGACACGCACATGCACTTAATCTGCATGAGAGCGGAGTAAATGTAGTAGTAGGCCTTTATACAGGCAGTAAGTCATGGAAAGTAGCAGAAGAAGCAGGGTTAAAGGTTGCTACGGCATATGATGCGGCAGCACAGGCGGATATCATTATGATTCTTATTAATGATGAAAAACAGCCTAAGCTATATAAAGAAAGTATTGAACCGAACCTGACGGCAGGAAAAGCACTTGCTTTTGCTCACGGTTTCAATATTCATTTTGGTCAAATTGTACCGCCTGCTGATGTTGATGTATTTATGGTAGCTCCCAAAGGACCGGGACATACCGTTCGCAGTCAATATCAGGAGGGTAAGGGTGTACCCTGCCTGATTGCCGTATATCAGGATGCCACAGGCAAGGCAAAAGATTTGGCTCTTGCTTATGCAAAGGGTATTGGAGGTTCAAGAGCAGGTGTTCTTGAAACCACATTTAAGGAAGAAACCGAAACAGATTTATTCGGAGAACAGGCTGTTCTGTGTGGCGGAGTTTCAGAACTGATGAAAGCAGGTTTTGAGGTACTTGTAGAAGCAGGTTATCAGCCTGAAAGTGCTTATTTTGAATGTATGCATGAGATGAAGCTTATTGTTGACCTTATCAATCAAGGCGGATTAAGCTATATGAGATATTCCATCAGTGATACCGCTGAATATGGGGATTATGTTGTAGGAAAGAGAATCATTACTGAAGAGACAAAAAATGAAATGAGAAAAGTATTAAAAGAAATTCAGGATGGTACTTTTGCTAAAAATTGGATTATGGAAAATCAAGCAAACAGACCGTTCTTTAATGCAAGAAGAAGAATGGAACAAGAACATCAGATTGAAATTGTTGGAAAAGAGCTTAGAAAAATGATGAGTTGGCTGAAAAAATGATAATATATTGAAGGTTGGATATGGAAGGCGCGCACCTATCTACCTTTCAATAGCAGCAAGATATATCTTTGAAAGGGGGACTATTTGTTATGACAAAGAAGATTAAAATATTTGATACAACATTAAGAGATGGGGAGCAAACGCCGGGAGTAAACCTTAATATACAAGAGAAACTGGAGATAGCCAGACAGCTTGAAAGACTTGGTGTAGATATAATAGAGGCAGGTTTTGCAATTGCATCACCCGGTGATTTTGAGGCTGTGAGTGCTGTAGCGGCAGAAATGAAAAATACAACGGTTGCCAGTCTTTGCAGAGCAGTGGAAAAGGATATTGACAGAGCATGGGAAGCTGTGAAGCATGCAGTAAGCCCCAGGATTCATACATTTATTGCAACATCCGATATTCATATGAAATATAAGCTGAAGATGACAGAGGATGAGGTTCTGGAAAGAGCAGTTGCAATGGTCAAGTATGCCAAAAAGTATTGCAGCAATGTAGAGTTTTCTGCAGAGGATGCAGGAAGAACGAGACCGGAATTCTTATATAGAATTCTTGAAGCAGTCATTGCTGCTGGTGCTACATGTGTCAATGTGCCTGATACGGTTGGTTATACTACCCCTGTAGAATTTGGCGCTCTTATCAAGGGTGTCATGCAAAATGTTAAAGGAATTGAAAAGGTAGATGTAAGTGTCCATTGCCATAATGACCTGGGTATGGCGGTAGCCAATACGCTTGCGGCAATAGAGAATGGCGCAACACAGGTGGAATGTACTATTAACGGGTTGGGCGAAAGAGCAGGAAATGCTTCCATGGAAGAAGTGGTCATGGCTTTGACAACTCGTAAAAATTATTATAATGTTACCCATAATATTGATACAAAGCAAATTTATAGAACGAGTAAATTGGTTAGCAGCCTTACAGGTGTAGCTGTTCAGCCGAATAAAGCAATTGTCGGCGCAAATGCATTTGCTCATGAGTCAGGAATTCATCAGCATGGCGTATTAAGTGAAAAGAGCACTTATGAGATTATGACTCCGGAATCTATTGGATTAAAGCAGAATAGAATGGTACTTGGGAAACTGTCAGGAAGGCACGCATTTGAAGAAAGATTAAAGGAAATGGGTTATTTTCTTGATGCAGAGGCAATCAATAAGGCTTTTGCCAAGTTCAAGGACCTGGCAGATAAGAAAAAGGTTGTGCTTGATGAAGATATTCAGGCTCTTGTAGAAGAACGTGTATCAGAAGTACCGGAGGTATATCAGCTGGTAAGCTTCCAGATAAGCAGCGGAAATAAGCTTATATCAACTGCAACAGTAGAATTAATGAGAGATGAAACGGTTAAAACAGAGGCAGCTACCGGAGACGGACCAATTGACGCAGCATTTAATGCTATTGAACGTTGTGCTAATATGGAGCTCACATTGGTTGATTACGGCCTCAGAGCAGTTACCGGTGGTAAGGACGCTCTTGGTGAAGTTACTGTTAAAGTATCCAATGGCAAAAAGACTTACCTTGGCAGAGGCATTAGTACTGATGTTATTGAGGCCAGCATAAAGGCTTACCTTAATGCAATTAATCGAATGACCATGGATGTTTATTAATATTGAATATAAGGAAGGAATACATTCGGGAAAGGTCAAGACCATTACCTGCGATGTTGATATCATGTAGGAAGTGGCCTTGACCGTTCCATATATGGACTAATGACTGAAGGCTTATCAGAAGATTAATACAGGAAGGGGGATTTAAATGAAGAAGATAGATATATATGATTCAACGTTAAGAGATGGAGCACAGGCAGAAGGAATTTCTTTTTCCGTAGATGATAAGCTTAAAATCGTTGAACGGTTGGACAAATTAGGCGTATCATATATAGAAGCGGGAAATCCGGGTTCTAATCCTAAGGACCTTGAGTTCTTTGAGCGTGTAAAGAAGATCAAGCTTTCCAATATCCGCCTGGCTGCCTTTGGAAGTACACGCCGTGTCGGAATCAAAGTAGAAGATGACAACAATGTAAAATCCTTGCTGAGAGCCGACACCCCTGCCGTAGCTATATTTGGGAAGTCGTGGGATTTGCATGTAACCGATATTCTGAAGACAACTCTGGATGAAAATTTAAGAATGATAGAAGAAACTTTAAGATTTTTTAAAGAAAAAGGAAAAGAAGTTATATTTGATGCAGAGCATTTTTTTGACGGGTATAAGTCAAATCCGGAATATGCTGTGCAAGCACTTCATGCAGCCATAAAAGGCGGTGCAGATTGCCTGGTTTTATGTGATACAAACGGCGGATGTTTTCCGATGGAAATATATGATATTACCAAAAAAATATGTGAGACATTTGATGTTCCTGTAGGAATTCACTGTCATAATGACACAGGGATGGCGGTAGCCAATTCAATTATGGCGGTTCAGGCAGGTGCAGTTCATGTTCAGGGTACCTTTAATGGATTTGGGGAAAGATGCGGCAATGCAAATCTCTGCACCATTATTCCAAATCTTCAGCTAAAGCTGGGAATACAATGTATTCCTGAAGATAAAATGGAGAAGCTGACATCGACTGCAAGATATGTCAGTGAGCTTGCTAATGTTACCCATGATGAGAGAGCTCCTTATGTAGGACACTCTGCATTTGCGCATAAGGGCGGTATGCATATTGACGGGGTCAACAAGAATCCGGTTACATTTGAGCACATTGATCCCACGCTTGTTGGAAATAAGAGAAGATTTCTGATGTCTGAGGTATCCGGAAGGTCGACTATTCTATCTACGATTCGTACGGTGGACCCAAGTATTACAAAGGATTCTCCTGAGGCGAAGCAGATTATTGACAAGCTGAAGGAATTGGAGCATCAGGGTTATCAATTTGAAGGTGCGGAAAGCTCGTTTGAATTAGTGGTAAGAAAAGAATTAGGCAAATACAGGCCGTTCTTTGACCTTGGACAGTTTAAGGTCATAGTCAGCGAGCCCAGTGGTGAAAACTTCAGCTCCTCGGCTATGATTAAGGTGTATGTGGATGGAAAAGAAGAAATTAATGCCGCAGAGGGTGACGGTCCTGTCAATGCACTGGATAAAGCACTTAGAAAAGCTCTGGAAAGGTTTTATCCGCAGCTTAAAGAAATGCGTCTGACAGATTTTAAAGTAAGGGTGCTTGATTCAAAGACTGCTACCGCAGCAAAAGTTAGAGTTTTAATTGAATCAACGGATGGTGAAAGCATGTGGAGTACCGTAGGGGTATCCACGGACATAATAGAAGCCAGCTGGAGGGCGTTGGTAGATTCCATTGAATATAAGCTGTTGAAAGATAAGAGTAAGCAACAGTAAAGGTGGACGATTTAGTCCACCTTTTATTAGTGATATATATCCGAAAATTCTATATCAATTTTATCAAGAACTCTTTGACCGGAATCCGGCAGGAATACATATTCAGTATCTTCTTCTTCCGGCACTAATTGTACAGGCAGTTCAATAATAAATTCACTTCCATTATTCTGTTCACTAACTGCTCTTATGGTTCCATTATGCATTTCTACTAAGGATTTTACCAGTGACAGTCCGATGCCGCTTCCTTCATAATTTCTTGAAAGGGACTTGTCCACTTGATGGAACCGTTCAAAAATGACTTCCAGTTTATTTTCCGGAATACCTATACCGGTATCTTTGACAGAAATAATTACTTTTTCCGCCTCTGCGATGACACTTACAGTAATTTTGCCCCCAGGATCAGTAAATTTTACGGCATTGGACAAAAGATTAAGAATGATTCTTTCAATTTTGTCCTTATCGCAGGCAGTAATAATCTCATCAACATTAGCGTAGAAAATAAGTGTAAAGCCTTTATTTTCAATATAATGGGCAACGGACAGGGAGATGTCCCGTATGATAGCCACAATATTTTGATTTTTCAAATGAGGAGTCAGAAAACCGGCTTCGATTTTCGTTGAATCAACCAGGTTATTGACCAAACGTATTAAACGATTGCCGTTTTGCTTTATAATCCCCAGGTATTTATCCATATGCAATGTTTGCGAGCAGATTTTTTCCTGAATTTCAGAGTCGCACTTTTTTACATAAAGATTCAGCAGCTGTACGGTGCTTAGAATAACATTAATAGGCGTCTTAAGTTCATGAGATACATTGGCAAAAAAGTCATTTCGGATTCTATCAAGCTCTAATGTTTCCTGCAGCAGTTTCCGGTCTTCTTCAGATTTCCGGTTCAGTTCATCAACCTTTTTACGCTCCCAGATATTACGTATAACACTTAATATCATTTTCTTGTTGGAATAGTTTACGCTGGTGGAGATGATTTCTACATCAACGATGTCATTGTCGGTGCACAGCATTTTGCACTCAAAAAGCGATTTAAAAGATAGAAAATTATTCTTAATGGTATCAAGCTCATGAGCATCCTCCAGATATATGAAGGATGATATATCCTTTCCGATGATTTCATCTTCGCTGTTATATTTTAGCATATTAATAAATGCATTATTAACAAATACACATTTGCCTTTGTCATGTACCAATACAGCATCAGGGAGCAAATCCACCAATGTTTTATACTGCTGACGACTTTGCTGTAATGCTTCTTCCGTAAGCTTTCTTCTGGTAATATCTTGTAGCTGAATGATATAGTGCAATGGCTTGTTTTGTTTGGTATCATGTACGATTGATAAATTCATAATGACCCATACAATATGTCCTCTTTTATGAACAAATCTTTTTTCTATCTGATAAGATTGTTTTTTGCCGTCCAATAATGATATCTTATAATCTATGTCAAATTCCGCATCGTCCGGATATATTAATGAACGGTATGTCATTGTCAATAACTCATCCTCAGTGTATCCCACAAGCTCACATAGAGCATGGTTTACCTTAATCCATCTGCCATCGGGAGTAATAAGTCCCATTCCAATGCCTGCCAGTTCAAAGGAGCTGCGGAACCGTTCTTCTGATTCCAGCAGTGCATTGTGTACCGAAAGAAATTGTTTTTTGTGCTCCATGGATTCAAGTGCAAATGAAATATCATCCATAAGACAGGTAAGAAGATGAATTTCATTTTGCTTAAAAAACTGTTTCTCGTTTGCCAAAAAAGACATGAATCCAATTATGATGCCTTCCCGTTTAATCGGAAAGACAGCCAAAGAGCCCCGAGCGTATTTCTTTAATTCCATATGCATAGGACATATAAGCTCAGAGGTCTCGATGTCATTAATTACATAACAGGCATCTTTTTTTATTATATCGACAATCATGCAGCAATGGGAATGGATTGGCATATCGAATAATAAATCATACATCATATTATCATTTCTATGATACGCTGCAGGTGAAATCTGTCTTTTATCAGGGTCAAAGATGCCTATCCATGCCATATCAAACAATCCAACTTCTACTGCAATTCTACAGGTCTGCTCGTATAAATCCATGGGTTCTTCGCTGAATACAATTACTTGATTGATATTTCGCAAAAAGGAATAGAGTCTGGAAAGTCTTGCAATCTTTTCTTTATCCATCTGCTGTTTGATATTGCTTTCACGCAGGTTCGTAATATATTGCTCCAGTTCTTCTATTTTTTTATTGGAAGCTTTCAGCTGTTCATTAATTTGACGGTATGAATTTTTTGTATTGAATTTACTGATCATTCTGCCTGAAAGGACCAGGATTAAAATATGAATAAATTTTATAGCAGTAACGGTTGCAGGCAAATTGATTTTCATAAAGTATATATTACTAATCATGATAATGGATAAAAGCATGCCGATGTTGTCTGCTAATGCACTTTTTAGTTTTTTCCTTTCAACGATGGCAAGAGACAAAAATGCAGTCATATCCATGATAATGGATGAAGTAAAAACAATATGCTGTATTAGAGGTTTTTCATCGGCTGCAAGGTTTTGATAGTGCAGGTAAACAGATAGGATATTTATCATTACCATGAATATAATGCCTATATTCAGAATCAGATTGGTATCTTTATCAAAATGCTGATAGTTTTGCAATATAATTGCACCGATGTATATAAACAATATTACGGAAGCAATATCGGCCATAATATGAATAATACTGCTGCTTATGGAGTAAATATAGGTTGATAATATAAATAAGAATGAAATTAATAAGAAATTAATTAAGTTTGAAGAGATCTGGAGCAAAATATTAAAACGCTTTTCCATTCTCACATCATGCATTTGATATATTATCTCCTTATCAGAATAATACATTAATATAATACCATATTATCAGTTACAAAAAAAGACATTTTATTACTATTGCATAAAACTCTATGAGTTAATTGGACATTATGAATAAATTATGTTATATAATATTAGATATAAAGAAAGTGCCGGTATCCTTAGTGAAAATAGGAGATGTTATTAATGAATATTGTTGGTATATATGCTTGTATAAAAGAGTTATATTACAGGTTCATTGATGATGAGGTTACAGCCCTGAGTGCGCAAATGGCCTATTATTTTTTATTATCACTTTTTCCTTTTTTAATTTTTTTTATTACTCTTCTGGGTTACAGTCCGGTTTCCTATGATTTTGCGATAGAGGAGCTGAAGATGTTTTTACCGGAAAATGCTTACTTGCTATTAAAAAACAGCATCATTTATATTGTGGGAAATAGAAATAAGGGATTTATCTCTTTCGGGCTTATTACCTCCTTATGGGCGGCGTCCAATGGAGCAGGGGCTGTAATAAGGGCATTAAATAAAGCTTATGATGAACAGGAAAAACGACCTTTTTGGAAAGTTAAAGGAATTACGGTTCTTTTTACGATAGTTTTGGCATTTATTATTATTTTTTCATTTATCCTTTTGATTTTTGCGCAGCAAATATGGTTTTATATTTCATTAAGACATAATCTGCCGGCAGGCTTTAAAATAATATGGGACATATTTAGGTATTTAATTATGTTAATAATCATGGTATTCTTTTTTGCTGCTTTATACAAATATATGCCTTGCAGAAAACTTCAATGGCAAGGGGTAATTTCAGGAGCGATCTTTGCCACACTGGGTTGGATTATTACGTCGTTGGGGTTTTCATATTATGTAAATAATTTTTCAAGCTATTCAAAATTGTATGGAAGTATTGGTGGAGTTATGGTCTTGCTAATATGGCTTTTTTTAAGTGCCATTGTTATCATACTGGGCGGGGAATTAAACGCAACCCTGGCTTTTGACAAAGAAGGCAAGCGAAAACCAAAAGGTAAAAGGTATTAGAACGGATGGAGAAAAATACAAGTACATTTTGCAAAATACCTCTTGATTTTTCTGATAAGTAGTTGTATACTGTATTAGTGTCGCACTAATTAAATAGAAATGTGGAGAGATGGCTGAGTTGGTCTAAGGCGCACGACTGGAAATCGTGTAACGGCTAATACCCGTTCCAGGGTTCGAATCCCTGTCTCTCCGCCAGTTTCAAGGGTTGTAGCCTTTTGCCACAGCCCTTTACTTATGCTAAAAATTCTTCTTGGTACCAAGAGGTAAAATTGCTATCTATAAAAGGAGATGTTTGTCATTACTGAATGATATCAAACAGCAAAAGATGAAAATACCATAAGGCAACTGGCAAATATTGTGCGTATATTCATAGCGTACCGAGGGTTTGAATCCCTTTCTCTCCGCTACCGCTAATGTGAATCTTTTTATGAGGTTTTTTCAGAAGAAAAACAAGAGGATCATTAATAAATATTATGAATTTTAATGGGGGAAACAAATGAAAACAATTTTAAAAAAATACATAACCATAGTGTTAGGCGTTATGATGGTTGCGTTTGCTGTAAGCGTATTCTATATACCTAATAAAATTGTCAGCGGTGGCGTTTCAGGTGTGTCCACCATTCTTTTTCATATGTTTGGTTTTGCACCGGGATTGTCATTTGCGGTTATAAATATCATTCTGTTAATTTTAGCAATAAAATTTTTAGGAAAAGCATTTGTAATAAATACGTTATTAGGTGCAACTTTGCTTTCAATATTCGTTCAGGTGTTTTCATATATACCACCGGTTACGAATGATATCTTTCTTGCAACCGTATTTGGGGCAGTTTTGTACGGTATTGGTATAGGTCTTACCTTGGTTGAAGGTGCTTCGACCGGTGGGACGGACATATTAAGTAGACTTTTTCAATGTGCGTTTCCGCATATCAAAATAGGAAATTTATTGTTAGTCGTTGATGCTACAGTAATTTTTGCATCATTTATAGTATTTAAGCAATTTGAGCTTTCACTTTACGGAATTGTCGCTTTATGTATTTCATCATTTGCTATAAATTGGCTTATACATAAACTAAACATATCCAAGCTTGCTTTTGTTGTAACAGATAATGGCGTTGATATTGCAAAACATCTTGTTTCCAATTCACCGCGTGGAGTTACGCTTATTGATGCAACAGGGGCATATACTATGTCAAATAAAAATGTTCTTATTTGTGCTCTGAAAGAAAATGAAGCAGAGGAGTTTCAAAACCGAATTCTAAGCATGGATAAAACGGCTTTTATAATATTTTCGGAATCATCACAAATTATTGGGAATGGTTTCAGAGTCTATAAATAATCAATGTAGTATCCAAGTTTGCTGACCTGTTCGACTGCAGGCGGATTAATGGCACACAGGGGATTAGGGGTTGTTTCTACACATTACGAGAAAAATTTTGATTTGTTTGAACCGTATTCTAAATTTCCGTCATTGTTTCGAAGAAAAATAAAATATGAAAAAACCTACAAGCAAAGAAGACGGTGGACGAACGGTAATTGTCTTGCCAAGGAAAAATATGTAAGACGCAGAGCAAGCTTGTATTGAACTGAGAAAGTGGTCAAAATTATACATCGGTGGTGAACAATACTTTGTAATATATTTGATGCATACTTGTAAAATCCTTCTTGTATTTATGATTATAGTCAGATTAATATAACTGCTGCAGTGATAAAGAAAATATTCTGCAGCAAAATGAGAAAATCAGAACAACATAAATGGCTGTTTAACAGCTATTTATTTTTTGCCGTTTACAATGACATTTTAATGAGTTACAATAAAATCATTGTTTATACAATCCTACAATAAATTTTGAAGGTGATATTATGTATATGAAACTAAGAGATGGAAAATCAAAGGTTCTTACATTAAGTTATGATGATGGGGTAGTACAGGACATTCGATTAATTGAAATTATGAATAAGCATGGCTTAAAGGGAACGTTCAATATAAATACCGGATTGTATTTGCAAGAAGAGGTAGAACGCGATAAACTTTGGGGATATTTGAAGTTATCAGAAGCTAAAGAACTATACACAAATTCCGGGAATGAGGTAGCGGTACATGGCCTTACACACCAATTTATGGATCGAATAAGGACAGAGGAAGTATTTCATGAAATACTGGAAGATCGGAAGAATATTGAAAGAGAATACGGAATAATTGCAAGAGGTATGGCATACCCATATGGAGTATATAACAATGAACTTATTGATTGCTTAAAAAGATGTGGAATAGTATATGCAAGAACTACTAAGTCAGCGGAAGATTTTGAGTTTCCTAATGATTGGCTTCAGCTTCATCCAACTTGTCATCACAAGAACGATAAACTGATGGATTTAGCTAAGCACTTTGTAGAAGATCAAATTAAATATGAAGCTCAAAACTGGATGTTTTATTTATGGGGCCATAGTTTTGAATTTGACATTGACAATAACTGGAATGTGATAGAAGAATTTGCACAATATGTTGGCGGCAGAGATGATATATGGTATGCTACAAATATTGAGATATATGATTATATTATGGCTTATAATAATTTGATTGTAAATGTAGAACAGACACGCATTTATAATCCATCTGTTATTGATGTGTGGTTTGTTAAGGATGGTCAAACATACTGCGTTGGAGGCGGTAAGACGCTAATTTTATAAACTTCATTCACGATATATAAATATATAGTACTTATTTTGCAAAATGTATTCTGCAAAAAATGATAACCAATAGGAAAGTTCTATTATTATTGTTTTTTAAATAGAACTTTCCTTTATTAAGTTTCAAGAAGAGCTATTTTAACGGTTTTAAAGCTCTTTTTTTATACGAAAATTATACTTGTTATGTTTATAAAAGCTATCTAAATCAGAATAGCAGCAAAATGTATAATAAAAGCGGCACACCAGGCGATAAAACACTGCCAAACAATTACGCCGAAAGCCCACTTTATACCAAGCTCTCTTTTGATGGAAGCAATTGCTGCAATACATGGAGTGTATAAAAGAGAGAATACCAATAGGGATGCAGCAGCAGTTGAGGTCATTACAGCAGATACATCTTGACCGAACAGAATTTCAAAGGTAGATACAACATTTTCCTTTGCTATAAATCCGCTGATAAGTGATGTACATATTCTCCAGTCACCAAGTCCAAGAGGCTGCATTATTGGTGTAAGCCATCCGGCGACAATAGCAAGAATGCTTTCCTGCTGATTCTCAACCAGATTGAAATACGGATCAAAGCTTTGAAGAAGCCAAATAGCAATGGTTGCGAGCAAAATGATCGTAAATGCTCTTTCCAAAAAGTCATTGGCCTTTTCCCAAAGAAGCTGACCCACATTACGGACACTTGGCATACGGTAATTTGGCAATTCCATAACGAACGGCACTGCCTCACCCTGAAACAGTGTGCCCTTAAATAACAGCGCAACGAAGATTCCAATGACAATACCGAGGAAGTAAAGGCCACTCATAATAAGCGCTTTATATTTAGGAAAGAAAGCATCAACGAAAAACGCATATATGGGCAGTTTTGCTGTACAACTCATAAACGGAGTGAGCAGGATTGTCATTTTCCTGTCCCGTTCACTTGGCAGGGTGCGAGTTGACATGACTGCAGGAACGGTACATCCAAATCCGATTAGTAATGGAACGATGCTTCGGCCGGAAAGTCCGATTTTACGAAGCAGCTTGTCCATAAAAAAGGCTACACGAGCAATATAACCGCTGTCTTCAAGCAGAGAAAGGAAGAAGAACAGCGCAACAATAATCGGAAGGAAGCTCAAGACGGTGCCAACGCCTATAAAAATGCCGTTAATGATAAGTCCGTGGATAACATCATTTACCCCAATTGCAGTCAATCCCTTATCGGTGAGGTTTGTTAGTTCAGCGATTCCAAGTTCCAACCAACTTTGAAGTGTGCCTCCGACCACGTCGAATGTGAGCCAGAAAATGCATCCCATAATCAAAATAAATATAGGAATTGCCAGCCATTTGTCCGTAAGGACGCGATCAATCTTTTCACTCCGAATGCTTTCTCTACTTTTTTGGGGCTTTGTCACGCAAATATCGCATACCTTCATGATGAAAGCATATCGCATATCGGCAATTGCCGCGCTTCTGTCAAGTCCCCGTTCTTTTTCCATTTGAGAAATGATATGCTCTATGGTGTCCTTTTCGTTTTGATCGAGGTTAAGTTGTGACATAACAAGAGAGTCGCCTTCCACTACCTTGCTTGCAGCGAAGAGAAGAGGAATATCAGCGTTTTTGGCGTGATCTTCAATCAAATGATAGATACTATGCAGACAGCGGTGAACGGCACCGCCCTGGTTATTTTTATCACAGAAATCTTGCTGCAGAGGTTTTTCCTGATAACGTGCTACATGAATTGCGTGCTTTACAAGCTCGCTTATTCCTTGATTTTTTGCTGCAGAAATCGGTATTACCGGAACACCCAGCATAGTCTCCATAGTGTTTATGTCTATGGATCCACCGTTGGCAGTCATTTCATCCATCATATTAATTGCAACTACCATAGGTACATCCATTTCTAATAATTGCATAGTAAGATACAAATTACGTTCTATGTTGGTGGCATCTATAATGTTGATGATGGCTTTCGGTTTTTCATTCAACACGAAATTACGTGATACGATTTCCTCTCTACTGTACGGTGACATTGAGTAAATTCCAGGCAGATCGGTGACAAGTGTATTAGGATATCCTTTGATGACTCCGTCTTTGCGGTCAACCGTTACGCCGGGGAAATTGCCTACGTGCTGGTTAGCACCTGTAAGCTGGTTAAAAAGCGTGGTCTTACCACAGTTCTGATTGCCAACCAGTGCAAAGGTTAGCGTTGTTCCATCAGGTAGTGGATTGCCACTGCCTTTAGGATGAAACTTTCCATCTTCGCCAAGGCTGGGATGAATTGTTTTCCCCGGGTATCGTTCTTTAACTACTTTTTTTATACATTCGGATGTTGGCTTAATCTCGATTTTGGCTGCATCGTCCAGACGTAATGTCAATGCGTAACCATGAATTATGATTTCCACAGGATCACCCATTGGTGCATATTTCACTATGGTGACCTCTGCGCCGGGAATCACACCCATATCCAGAAAGTGTTGACGTAAAGCACCGTCTCCGCCGACTTTAGTGATAACTGCTGTTTTCCCAATTTCCAATTCTTTTAGTGTCATATTATTCCTTCTTCCTTTGTATTTATATCAGTACGGTTGATAGCAGTAAAGATGTTTGCGACTTACCCCGGTGTCAATCCAAAATGCTCCATAATGTTGATGGCATAGATATTTTCTTTTTGTTGATTCAGGCAGAGCAACATGCCTATTTTGCTGTTAGCAGATAAGGCATCCGAATTCTGCGCTAGCAGTTTTTCATAATTGATGTGCATTTGGCTGAGCTCGTTTGCCAACTTATCAATGTCCATAAAGAACCTCCAATTAGTTTCTACTAAAAGCAAATTACGCTAACTTTTACGATTTGTCAAGAGAAAAAGTCAGATAATTATGCCAACGTTTTTTATTTTTTATTGATTTTGGCCTTAACACATGCTATGTGAAATAGTAAAATATTGTATGGTGCATTAGATGCAAAAGAGGTGATACAAGTGGAAACAGCATATAAAACAAAAGATATTTTAAAAAAGTTTGATATTAGCAGACAAACTCTATATAATTGGATAAGCAACAGCTTCATTAGTAAGCCGGATACTGATTGGAGAGGCTGGATGATTTGGGAAGAAAGACATATAGAAGAAATAAGTAAATTCATTGAAAAGAAGAAAGCAAAAATAGAATCAAGGCAAAAGAACACAGATCAATATGTTCAAATTCATAGTCGCAGGTATCTTGGCAGTAAGTATAAATTGATTCCGTTAATTAAAAATGTCGTACAAAAAGAATGTGAGCCTTTTAAAACTTTTGCTGATATTTTTGCAGGTACAGGTATAGTGGCAGCGGCATTCAACTCCATAAATACGAAAGTAATTGTAAATGATGTTCTGTATAGCAATTATATTATTTACAACGCTTTTTTTTCCAATGAACCTTATAATAAAGCAAAAATTAATCAGCTTATAAATCAGTTAAACAGCATTACACCTAAAGAGGATAATTATTTTTCTATAAATTTCGGTGATACCTATTTTAGTTATGAAAATGCACTGAAAATTGGAGCAATTCGAGAATTAATTGAAAATTGGGCTAAAAGCAATCTTATAAATTTCAGAGAAAAAGCAATCTTAATTACGTCTTTAATTTATGCTATGGATAAGGTTGCCAATACCTGCGGACATTATGATGCATTTCGAAAAACAATTGACAGCGGAGCAATGCCTATACAATTACTCATGCCCTATATTGAAGATGAGGCAAATAAAAATAATGAAATTTACAGAATTGATGCCAACTTGCTTGTGAGAGAACGGAAAGCCGATATTATTTATATTGATACTCCATATAATTCAAGACAATATTCGGATTCTTATCATTTGCTTGAAAATGTAGCCAGATGGGAGAAGCCTGAAGTTGTCGGTATGGCAAGAAAAATGGTTGATAGAAGCGATATCAAAAGTGATTACTGTACAAAAAAAGCACCTGTGGTATTTAAAGATTTAATCGAGAATTGCAATTGTAAATATATTATCGTTTCTTATAATAACATGGCACAAAAAGGTGATGGACGTTCCAATGCAAAAATCAGTGACGATGAAATCGTTGAAATACTTCAGAACAAAGGAAAAGTTAAAGTTTTTGATACGGATTATAAATATTTTACAGCCGGAAAAGCAACTATAGGAGGACATAAGGAGAGGCTTTTCTTATGCAAAGTGGAGTAAATATTCAGGGTTGTAGCAATTCTTGCTACAGCCTTTTTGCTATGTGAATCAAATATATTATCAAAACTTAATTGAAGTATGTTGAAGGAAAATTTAGAAATATGTAGAATTGTTTCCGTAAGTAAAATATAAACATATAAAGACACTTTAGAAAACAGGGGGTGAGCTTTTGTTATGAGTTCTGTAGCAAATGCTTTAAAGCGATATTTTCTGCTTTCATTAAAATCCAACAAGCATATGATTTTCGAAAAGGTAATATGGAAATGGGTTGGATAAGTTTAATTTTATTTACAGAGGCTACAATCAAATATAGATATAAGCAAGGAAAGATACAATTGTAAGACCTTATGCGCCAATACAATATAAAGAGGATATGTACTTTACCGGTTGTTGTGAAAAGACAAATCTATTGTATAAAAAAACAATGAAAAGAATTCAGGAAATTAAAAGCTGGATATTGGGAATGGGTAAAAATGTAAAAGCCATTGAGCCCAAGTTTTTGTAGAAGAAATAAAATTGGTATATTTAATTCCTAAATTTAATATATATAATATAAATGTATGTTTGTATTTTTGAATAATAATAAAATCAAAAAGAAAGAGTTATTGGCGGATAACTCTTTCAAGCAAAGCAATGTTTCATTATTAGTGTGCCTTATTCATTTTTTGAAGCAAATACAATATGTAGGCGGCGAATAATACGGTGAATGTGAATATCATGTAGTTTTTAGCTGCCGTTGAAGGTTCGCAGATGTATTTGAGGATAGCTGTTACTACAGCACCTGCGAGAATGTTCAGTAAGGTTTCGGTAATGATGATCATGTTCACACCTCCTCCATGATCATGGTGGGTAGTATGTGGAACACAGATATTTGATTAACATACGAGTCTGTGTCTGCATAATTCACCTCCGATGATGAAAAAGTTTAAGAAATACCATAGTTATAAAGGTATAATATTTCTCATATAATATATATTCATAAATAAAACATAATATGACTTTTACATAAAATTTTTAAAAGGTTGCATATTAATATGCAACTTTTTTATATGTATGCCATTTATTAAACAGAAACAGCACCTTAAAAAAGTCTGATAATTTTGTTACGGGATAAAATAATATTGATATCAGAAAAAAGATGTAATATAATCTAATACATGTTGCTGTGTGGTTAATTTATTATTACGGAGGTGTAAAAGGATGGAGAAAAGAGAAAAATTTGCTTCCAGGTTGGGCTTTATATTAATTTCTGCAGGTTGTTCAATTGGTTTAGGTGATGTTTGGCGTTTTCCTTATATCACAGGACAGTATGGTGGTGGATTATTTGTTTTAATCTATCTGGTATTTATTCTTATGCTTGGTATACCAATTATTACAATGGAGCTTGCAGTAGGACGTGCCAGCAGGCAGAGCATTGCTACTTCCTTTAATGTTTTGGAGAAAAAGGGACAAAAATGGCATTGGATGGGGTATGCCGGTATAGCGGGAAATTACATACTTATGATGTTTTATACAACCATTGCAGGTTGGATGCTGGCTTATTTCTATAAGATGCTGACAGGCCAGTTCGTGGGACTTGATACTCAGCAAATTGGACAAGTGTTTACCAATCTTATATCCAATCCGGTAGAAATGACGATATGGATGGTTATAACAACGGTAGTGTGCTTTGGAATATGCTCCCTTGGTTTACAGGAGGGTGTTGAAAAGGTCACTAAGTTCATGATGACACTACTACTGGCTATTATAGTGGTACTTGCAGTAAAATCCATGACTCTTCCAAATGCAAGTAAGGGCTTGAGATTTTACCTAATGCCGGATATTAATTCCGTCAAGGAGCATGGTATATGGGAAACAATATTTGCAGCTATGAGTCAGGCATTTTTTACCTTAAGCATAGGAATTGGTTCTCTGGCCATATTTGGAAGCTATATTGACAAGGAACGCCGCCTTCTTGGTGAATCTATCAATATTGCGGTATTGGATACGGCCATTTCCCTTATTGCCGGACTTATTATTTTCCCGGCTTGTTTTGCTTTTAATGTTGACCCGGGTGAAGGCCCAGGACTTGTATTTATTACCCTGCCCAATATTTTTAATTCAATGAGCGGAGGAAGGATATGGGGTTCATTGTTCTTTATTTTTATGACGTTTGCTGCATATTCTACGGTTATTGCCGTATTTGAAAATATTATATCCTTTGGAGTGGATCTTTGGGGTTGGAGCCGAAAGAAGGCCTCTTTCATTAATGTTATTTTGCTTATTGTTCTTTCCTTGCCATGTGTTTTAGGCTTTAACGTTCTCAGCTGGATTCAGCCTTTAGGAGAGGGCACCGGCATATTGGACCTTGAAGATTTTATAATCAGTTATAATTTGCTTCCTTTGGGTTCACTTGTTTATCTGCTTTTCTGTGTTTCGCGCTATGGCTGGGGATTTGAGAATTATATGGAGGAAGTGAATGAAGGGAAAGGCATGAAAATGCCTCGAGCACTGAGGGGATATCTAACGTGGGTATTGCCTGCGATTATCTTTGTTGTATTGATTCAAGGATATATTAACGTATTTGGTAAGTAAAAAATAATCCGGTTATGGGGGACGGTTTTGCCGTTCCCTTTATTGATAGAAGCGGATATTAAAATCTTAATATATAAAAATGATGTTTTGTGATAAAATTATACCATAACCATATCATTTGATTATCAAGGAGTCAGGCAGGATGAAAAAGCAGGTTATTGTAGTAGGTGGCGGAGCAGCGGGAATAATGGCTGCTATTACCGCAAGAAGATTAGGTGCTGAGGTTACAATCCTTGAAAGAAATCCACGCATAGGGAAAAAAATATTAGCTACGGGTAACGGACGATGCAATTTTACGAATATAAATACCGATATTACTTATTATCACGGCAAGAATCCCAAATTTGCATATAGTGCATTAACAAGCTTTACAGCAGAAGATACCATTAATTTTTTCAATAAATTAGGGATTCAGCATAAGGTGGAAAATCTGGGAAAGGTCTTTCCTATGTCCGACCAGGCATCAAGCATTATTGATGTGCTTTTATATGAACTCAATGAGTTGGGAGTCAATATTGTATGTGATGCTTATGTGGAAAATATTATCAAAAAGAATGACAAGTTCAAGGTGATACTTAAAAGTGGTGAGGTGTATAGTGGGGATAGGGTTATCCTTACTACAGGAGGTAAGGCAATGCCCTCCAGCGGGTCGGATGGCAATGGATATGACCTTGCGTTAAAGCTTGGACATACTGTTACAGAGATTTTCCCTGCGTTGGTTCAATTAATGCTGGAAGGTTCTTTTTTCAATCGTATTGATGGGGTTAAATTTGTAGGTACGGCAGAAATTATACATAATAATAAATCGGTTGTTAAAGACCGAGGGGATATTTTATTTGCCAGCTATGGGGTATCGGGACCACCCATATTTCAGATAAGCAGGAAGGCAGGAGAATTGCTTAATGAAGGAAAAGAAGTATATTTGAAAATAAATATTTTAGATGTGTTTTCCAGAGAGGAGCTGCAGAAGCTTATTAACAAGCGTTTTCAGGTAGGCTCGAAGAAGCCGGTTGATTTCAGCCTTGTCGGCCTTATTAACAAAAGACTGATACCGGTTGTATTAGCGGAAGCCGGCATGGATGATATAAAACGGCCTGTTTCTCATTTGTCTGCCGGAGAAAGAGAAAGAATTATAGATATTCTGAACGATTGGAGATTTAAGGTTAGAGGAACAAAGAGCTGGCAAAGTGCTCAAGTGACCGCAGGTGGAGTGAGTACCCATGAAATCCATCAGCATACCATGGAATCCAAGCTGGTTAAAGGTTTGTTTTTTGCCGGTGAGATTATTGATATTGACGGACAGTGTGGAGGCTTTAACCTTCAGTGGGCTTGGTCATCAGGATATGTGGCAGGTCAAAGTGCAGCTATATAAAGTTATCATTATTACATCAGGAGGAGTTATGATTAGGATTGCAAATATCAAATTAGGGATAAAGGAAGCAGGAAGCCCTAATGCTGAGCAGCATGCGTTGAAGAATATAATTCTTTCCAGACTTAAAATAAATGAGAATGATTTGCTGAAGTTTATCATTTTTAAAAAATCCATTGATGCAAGAAAAAAAGAGAATATCTTTTATGTGTATACAATTGATGCGGATATTCGTAATGAAGAGAAAATACTTAATAAATATAGCTCCATAGGAATAATACCTACCCCTGATTTATCGTATAAAGGTGTGCAAAAAGGAACGGAGCTTATGAATGACAGACCTGTCATAGTCGGAATGGGACCTGCAGGCCTTTTTGCCGGTCTAATGCTGGCAAGGAATGGTTATAGGCCTATTATTCTTGAAAGAGGTGAGGATGTAGACGCCAGGACAACCAAGATTAATCGGTTTTGGAATGGTGGTATTCTTGACACGGAAAGCAATGTCCAGTTCGGCGAAGGTGGAGCCGGTACATTTTCAGACGGGAAGCTGACTACGTTAATCAATGACAAGCGGTGCCATGTGGTTTTAGAAGAGTTTGTCAAAGCGGGTGCCCCACAAGAGATTTTATATAAAAGCAAGCCGCATATAGGGACGGACATTCTTAAGTCCACCGTTAAAAACATAAGGCAGGAAATTATTTCATGCGGAGGAGAAGTAAGATTTAAGTCTAAGGTTACGGATTTTATTATAAAAGACGGAAAAATCGTTGCCCTTGTTATTAATAATACCGAAATTCTGAACTGCGATATTGTATTATTGGCAATTGGCCATAGTGCACGGGATACGTTTCAGGTTTTGTATGACAGGGGTATAGCAATGACACAAAAGCCTTTTTCCATTGGTGTCAGGATAGAACATCCGCAGCATATTATTGACAAGGCACAATATGGTGAATTTGCAGGCTATCCCGGATTAGGAGCGGCGGATTATAAGTTGTCATATCATTCAAAAACCGGAAGAGCGGCATATACTTTTTGCATGTGCCCCGGAGGTTATGTAGTAGCAGCAGCCTCCGAAGAAAAAGGAATAGTTACGAACGGAATGAGTGAACATAAGAGAGATGGAGAAAATGCTAATTCAGCATTACTAGTAAATGTTACACCTGCTGACTTTAACAGTTTGCATCCGTTGGCGGGTATGGAGTTCCAAAGAAAGTGGGAAAGGTTGGCTTTTAAGATAGGAGGAGAAAACTATAGGGCTCCGGCTCAGCTGACAGGGGATTTTCTTGCCGATAGGCCAAGCACCCAATGGGGCAGCGTTAAGCCTTCTTATAAACCGGGTGTTACATTTGCCCGGCTTAAGGATTGTCTGCCTGAATATGTAATAGCCACCTTGAAAGAGGCTATACCTTATTTTGATAAAAAAATCAAGGGATTTGCAATGTGGGATAGCATCTTAACAGGTGTGGAAACAAGGAGTTCCTCGCCTGTAAGAATTAATAGAGATGATAATTATATATCCAATATTGAAGGAATATATCCTATGGGAGAAGGTGCGGGCTATGCAGGTGGAATAATGTCGTCGGCTGTAGACGGAATTAAGACGGCAGAAAAAGTCATGATGAAATATGCGCCTCTGTAGTTTTGGTATTAGTAAAGCAGTCGGGATTAGCCGCGGTGACATAAGAAAACATGAAGAAACCCAGTAAAATCAATGTTTTTATGGCAGCGGGCAAGCGGGAACGGTACTAAAAACTGAATATCGAACGAAAAAGGGATACTATGTGGAAT